>Ga0118677_10000452_pt1 | contig 90083 bp, 54 predicted proteins | sample AliMusrvi5mmetaG_FD_86154 | JGI IMG/M metagenome (GOLD analysis project Ga0118677, IMG submission 86154)
GGCTCGAATAGCCGTGAGAGGTAGTAGCCGTCCTGGGTGAGCAGGTGCCATTCCCCGACGTTACTGTTAAGTGCCCACACGAAACCGGCCACGGGAACCTTGATGCAACCGACGGAGCCGAATGTGCCACGCAGAAGTCCCTGCATCGGGGGCGGCGCATTGTGCGATCCATGCACGCCGTGCCACTGGTCGGAGTATGTCCAGAGAATTTTGCCGCTGGCGGTATCGTAACACTGATAGCCCGGGACAAGTAGTAGCGAGTTGTCCAATGACGGCACACCGGGTGGCAGGTTGGTTGCCGAATGGAAGTTGGCCGGGTCGAAGATGGGCGCCCCGCATTGGGTGAAGCCGCTGATGGGAAGGCTGCCGCCTCCGCCGAAGAGGGTCATGTCGTGGTTCATATTCATGGACCAGTAATAGTAACCTCCCAATGTAAGCGACTTGGGATAAACACCCGTAATTTCATTCGTTTGGATTTGCCCGTCGCCATTGATGTCGGACCAGAAGGTGGTGGCCAGGCGGGTCGTTGTGATCGTGGAACGTATGGCATAGCGCCCGGGTTCAAGACGTTCGTAAATGGCCAGGTTGCTGGCATCTCCGCCGATTCCCGCATTGGCTACGACGAGATAATCCCGTTTGTTTTTTGCCTCACAGAACAGGGCAAAACTATTGCCGCCCAGGTATCCGCCCCCGTTGACATCGAAGACGCCGACGCAGTCCGCCTTGCCCGTCTTGGGATCAAGCCGCCATTCGCAACCCTCGCCGGCCATGACGTTCGGGTCTTTGGGGTGAATCGCGCCACCCGAGGCACCATAGTGGGTCGGGCCGAACATTTCGCGTACCAAGGCGCCTGTTTTTGCGTTCCATACAGAAATCCGGCGGGGAAAGAGTGTGGATTCCGTCACCCAAAGCTGGCCTTTGGGATCCAGTGCAATCCCGGCGATGTACTTCATTCCCGCAGCTTGCCAGGGACCCAGGAACGGGCGGCCGCCTTTCTGGCCAATGGCACGGATAAATTTTCCATCGGCGCCAAACACTTTGACTTGGCAGTCAGGCTCGCCGGTCCCGACATAGAATTCACCAGCCGGGCCGATGTCGAGGCCGGTGGCGTTATTCAACCCTGCAATGACGGGACGAATCTGGCCAGTTACAGGGTTCACGGCCAACACCTTTGTGCCCTCGGAAACCACGTAGATCAATTCATCGCTCACCGCCTTGACGGTAGTAGGCGCGGAAACCGGGATAGACTTGACCGTTGCGCCGGTTTTGAGGTCGATGACTGCCACGAAGCCGTTATTGGCTAAGTTCGCTGTCAGATACAGCTTGCCCTGATGGGCCGCCATGCCTGCGGGTTGAGCTGGCCCCGCCACTCCGGCCGGCCAGAGATTGGTGACGGGTAAGCTCGCACTCTGAATTCCAGGCCAGGGGATATAGGTTCCGCTGGAGGTTTTTAAGCAGTAGAGCGAATTGTCCTGGGAATCCAGAACGTAGGCAACCCCTGCATCAACGGCTACGAGCTGGGCGCCGCCAAACCCGCCGCGTTTATGCCGCCATTGAACAATACCATCGAGATCGGTAACAACCAGGGCTTTACCCGCTTCAGATCCGTTCCAGCCCAGATACATATTGGTGCTGTCGTTGACGACGGTGCAGGGCGCTCCCATGTCACCACCCCAATTATCTCCCAGATTCGGTCCATCCCAAGGGGCCTGACCGGCGTTACAAGCCCACCCACGCAGGCGGATCCCGATGCCCTTGTGCCAGATGGCACGCCACGTGTAGGCGCCTGCCGGTACGGGTTGCCCTGGTTGACGAAAGGCGCCTGTGCCCAGACCATCCCATAGAATTTCCTGGGGCCCTTTTTTGAAGGATTCCGCTGTGAGTAGTTGCCGGACAATTTCACCTTTTTCGTTCACAATTTGCATCGACACATAGCCATCTTCGGGCATGTCAAAGCGGATGGCTTTGAATCCATCAGGGCCAGTGACGGCATTGAGTTTGGTCCAATCGACTACGGGAATCCCGCTTTCCATACGCACAGGAAATTCGCGGCCGTCCGAAAGTCGTACAGGCCGCAGGGTCTTCTTGCCGGAGGATTCCAAGGTGGCTTCTCCCCAGAGGGTCTTGTTTTGGAAAGTGAAAACCCGGTCGAGGGAAATGCCGGGTCGGAAAATATCTTTGACCGTCATTCGTCCATTTGTGGGGCCGGCAGTGAAATTCGGCTCGATCGTCATAACCAGTTTGTCACCGGCCTTACGCGGCTTTCCGTCCGAAGTGATCAAGGCCCAGGGAATCGCGATTTCCTGAACATAACCCTGGCCGTTAGCGTAGACTTTAAACGCCTGTTGGGCGCCCGCCGGTTTGACGTCCTCGCCCTTGGGTGAATTTTTGGTTCTGCCTTTTGAGTCCTGTTCCACCACATTCCTGCCATCAATGCCCTGCCAGCAGTTGAATACGCTGATTTGTTCGGCTTTTGTCCCATATTCAGTAACCAGTCGAATTTGGATACAATCTCCGTCCCAACCGAAATTTCCGGATGTGGATCCCGGATTGTTCATGGGGGTATCGTCGTTCCACCGGGCGAGCAGGTACAGATTGTCGGCATCGTACATTGCTGAAAACCAGACGCCGAATTTGTTGCGATAGTTTTCGACATCGCCGCAGGCAAAGATGCTGCCCGACAAATCCCAGTCTGTGATTGCCCCGTCAATCGTCATCTTGCCAGCCTGCCCTGAGCCTGCCGAAGGGGGAGCTGGGAGAACCTGAATCCCGAAATTCTCTGTTTCTGTGGCAAAGGCCGTCAATGTGGCAGCCAGAAGGAGCGCGAGAGAGCACAACTTTATTAATTTCATGTCATTGTCCTTGTTATTAACGGGCTATCCCGCCTTCATTCTATCTATAAAACCTATTGACAAAGCCTGTAAGTACATGAGATGTAATAACAATTACAAGATAAATCAAAACAAGTAAGAGATAATCTTTTCACGCGTTGATCATTCACTTCGCCAATCGTTTGACGTGATCGCTTCTGAAAGGATAATAAACAGATATGAACACCTCGCCAAACAATGTGCCAACTCCTCGGAGTGAACGACCCGCCGTCAGAATACGGGCGGTGCTGTGCGATGAGATCATTCGCGGTGTCTATCCGCCGGGCTCCCGGCTCCCGATTCAGACGGAACTGGCGGAGCGGTTCGGTGTGAACGGCGTGACCATTCAACGGGTGATCCGTCGCCTTGCGGATGAGGGCTTTATTCAGACAGCCCGGCGTGGGGGAACGGTGGTTACGCTGGCGCCTCCGCACCAGTGTCACTATGCGCTGATTTTTCCCTTCCGGCGTGAACCTGGTCCGGACTCACGTTTCTACCAGACACTCCTGCAGGTTGCCATGGATATGCAGGCCGAGGAGGGGATCAAGTTTTTACCGTTTTACGGCCTGATGGAACAGGAGCGGACGAGCGACTACCGGCTGCTGCTCAGCCATATCGTTGACCGGCGGCTGGCGGGTTTGATCTTCGCCAGCAATCCGCGGAATCTGGAGCATACGCCGATCCTTGACCTGCCGGACATGCCGCGGGTGGCGCTCATGTCGACTCCGATCGAGCCATTGCCGGCTATCTGGTTTGATTATAAATCGTTTCTCGACCGTGCGATGGACTTCCTTAAAGCGCGGGGTCGCCGCCGTATTGCCGTGCTCATGTTCCCGCGCGGCTGGCCCGAACTTGAGGACTATGTCACCCGGGGGCTTGTCGACCGGGGCATGAAAATGGAGCCTTGCTGGATCCTGCACTTCAATGTCAACGATGCGGATGCGGCGGTGGATACCACCCACCTGCTCATGCACAAGCACGGGCCTGATTCACCCGACGGGTTGATCATCATGGATGACAACCTGGCGGATCATGCGCTCCGCGGTTTGGTTGCCGCCGGCATACGTGTTCCTGAGGAGGCGGATGTTGTGATTCATGCCAACTACCCCTGTGCCGGTCCGGCGGTGCTTCCCGTCAAACGGCTCGGATTCGATCTCGATGAAACGCTCCGGCTTTGCGTGTCGAATCTTGTGCGGCAGAGCAAGGGCGAGCCCGAGGCTCCGTTCACCGCCATGCCGGCCCGGTTCGAGGATGAGCTAGCGATTAGCGCGAAATAATCAGAATGGGAATCCGTAAATGAACCTCGCATCACTTTTCAAACAATCAAAATCCGTTTTCGCCTTCGTGCTGGCGTTCCTGGTCATGGGCAGTCTTGCCGTTGCCGAAGAGGGTGCCTGGAAAACCGCCTATGTCAAACGCGGATTCTGCGGTCTGTCCGATGCCAATTGGTCGGGAGGTTCGAATGCGACCCACCGGATGCGTACGCCGCTGCAATTCGATGGAACGAAGGTGCGGGTGTTTGTAAAAGGCAATCCTCAGAGCGAAGAGGTTCTGGCTAAGATGGCGTTGGTCAAAGGAGCGGACGATTTAGGCAGAATCACCGGCGCCCCATTCCCCATCCTTTTTGGTGGCTCCGAAAAAATGACTTTGTCGAAAAGCGTCCAGACGGCCGTTTCCGATGAGATGCCCGTGAAGATTATCCGGGGAACCTGGTATGTTGAGGATCAGTATTCCAGTCAGAAATTCACCTACGCCAACGAAGTCGATTTCGGTTTCTGCGAGGCCGGGGACAACTTCGCCAAGGAAACGATGGAGAAAAAGGTGAATTTTCGTACCAGTAGCCTCTACCGGGTGGATGTTTTCACCACCGACCCGCGCGATTCCATCCTTTGTTATGGCGACTCCATCACGCACGGCGCCGGCTCCACACCCAACACGGACCACCGCTACCCTGCGATCCTGGGTAAACTGATCAATCGCCCTGTCTTGAACCTTGGCCAAAACGGCGATCTGGCGCTCTGGGGTGGCGGCGTACCCATTACGACGCGAGAGTTTCTGGGCGTGGACACGGTGATCTTCCTGATGGGGATCAACGATATCCTGAGCGGAGGCAAAATCAACTCGGCCCAGGCTTATGCAGAGACCGTGCAAAAGGTGATTGATGGTTGCAAAGCCCAGAAGAAGAAAATCTATATCGGCACGTTGCTCCGGGCGGGTGGCAATGTGAATTTCGACGCTCACCCGGCCATGGAAACCTTGCGCCGGGAGATCAACGCCTGGATTCGCCAGGGGAACGGCGCCGACGGCGTCATCGATTTTGACACGGCGCTCGCCGATCCGGCCAACCCCACCCGACTCAAAGCCGAATACCAGTCCGATTGGCTCCACCCCAACGATGCCGGCTATCAGAAAATGGCCGAGACCGCCGCCCTGGTGCTGACGGGAAAGTAAGGCTCCAAGCCATCATCCGGACTGGCTCTCGGCGGGGCACAAACACGGAGTGGCGCGGAAATCAGCGTCGCAACATACTGATAAATCGCGTTTTATAAAAAGTCCAGCCGGCTGGACTTTTTGATTTATTGATAATTATCGCGAGACGAACGGTTCATCGCCAGAAGGTGTTCGCAAAGACCGGTAGCGTATCGGGAGTGAGAGTGGCGGCCTTCTCGTCAGGCAACGCGGCGAGGCGATAGAGGGCGGTGGGATCCAGCCCCGAAAAAACGAAAGCGCTTTCGTTTTTTCCAGCGAACCATGCCACGCTCATGTAATTCTCCGCCGTCTTGATCGAGTAATGAACATGCCCTTTCAGCCTGCGCTGCCAAGCGGTCCTGTCCGGGGTCTTGTCGAGCGCCTCTTTGGCGGCGATCAGTTCGGCGCCAATCCCAGCCACAATCCGCCCCATTTCCTCCCGCGCCTGCCGTTCCTCTTTCTGCAACTCCAGGATCTGCTGGGAATGCCAATAATCTCTACGACGTGAGCCAGATTCCAGCCTGGCTGGCAAAGGAACGCCGGGATTTGCAGGAGCAAATAGAGTGGCGGGAGCAGATTCATGAACTCATGAAGACGCTTAATTGATTTGCGCCAGTTTGATCTGAAATTGGGACGCCCCTAACAGTTCTAACGCAGAAATCAGTGTCCCCACCGTCGGCAATGCTCCTTTACCGGTGGGCGACCTTTCTGGTATTTATCGCGGGGATGTGAAGGACGGATTGCGCCAAGAGCGCAGATCCTGTACTGGGCCAAATCAAACTTCAATCTCCAGTGAAACTTATTTGGCACGAAGGTGCTGTGCGAGTGGGGTATCGATACTCATTAAGATGTTCCTTTGATTGAATGTTGTTGTTCTACTACCAGCACAGGAGGCGTGTCAGAGGGATAACTGATCGGTCTTAGATCGAGCTTTACGTTGGACGCTTGCACCCCCATTTCTTCATGCAGGCAAGGAGGGTCGAAGGTTTCACTCCATAATGGCCAGACGTTACAAGATTGCGGACAGATTGCTAACCTCAATCCAGCGCAAATTATTGTCCGCTCAACTTTTTGACCCATCTACTTTGTGAGATTCAAATGCGCAACATGCTTTATACAAGATACTTGCGCAGTTTCGTGGATGTTGGCACAGCACCTGCGAATTGTTTATTGAAAGAAGCGTAGTTGGAATGACCAACGAGAAGACGGGCGGCGACACACAGGGAAAGGAGTGGTCAATCATGAAGAAATCGGTCGGCAAGAAAGTTCATTTCGAACTGGCGGCGAAGCCTGGGAGTGAAGTATTCGTTGCGGGTTCGTTCAACGACTGGGATCCGAAGCGGTACCCGATGACGATGGATATCCCCCAGATCGGATTGTTCAAGGTAGACCTTCGACTTCCAGAGGGTAGACACGAATACAAGTTTGTTGTGAACGGCGAATGGCGCACGGATCCCAACTGCCCGGACTGGGTGTTGAACCAACACGGGACAGCGAACAGCGTGATCACTGTCTAGGGTGAAAACCATGTGCTCGACGAGGCCTATGAGGAGTCGGCGTAACAGCGGTGCGGGCCACTCTCGAAACGTTAAGTCGGTACCTGCTGGCGAGCGCCCGGACATATCAAGATCAATAGTAACAGAGCAGGTCGGAAGGAGGAATGGGTATGGCGGCGAGGATTCTACTGTTGGGCCACGACAAGGACTACTATTTGGCGAAGACCGATCACGACAGCATCGTCTTGGCCGTTTCCAACGCCTTCAAGGCGTCATGTCACATGAGTCGCGAGGACGCCTTCATGGAGCAGATCGCGGACTGCGCCACTGTGCTTCCTGCGGACCAATTACATCATTACGGCGCGTCTTTCACGCGGAATTTAGCCGCGACGGCTAGGGAAACGGTGATTGACAGGCTCAGCCGGCTCTTTGAGATGTTGCTTGCCGAGGCGGATCGCCACAAGGCCGACTATGTGCTCGTTCACGCTCTCGGCTTTGAGTACAGCCATTTGGGCTGTGAGGTTATCAGTGTAACGGCGCAACTGCTGAACATGAGGCAGGGACTTACGCGTTAGATATCCCATCCTGACCGTGGATCATCCTGCGCAAGCAGACGTGAACAAGCGGCATGATAGGAAGTTGTGCGACGAGACTGAGGAGGATAATATCATGGGATTGCTGCGAAAGATGTTCGGACGGCACGCTCGGGTAGAAATGGAGAAAGTAAATGACGCGGTCGGCATGCCTTTGTACGTATATCTCCATCGTCAGTATTTGCGTGAATTTGACGAATCGACCGCGATGGGACTGGCCGCAATGATCACGGTTGGATTAGTCGGCCTGCCGCCTCGTGACGAAACCTCTCGCCAGTCTCTGGCTGTGAACATGCAATTAGTCGGAAGAAAGTTGAATGAGATTAAGAACGTGCCAGAGATTTGTCAGATTGTCAGCGCTTTCTATCACATGAGAGCCAAAGCTGCCGACAAGTCCGTTCCGCCGGACATGGTCATGTTGGGGGACAAACTGCGGAAACTAGGAATTCTTCTTCCCATACACCAACTTCAGGTGCCAACATCGCAACAAGACCTGATGCGACAGGTTCGGGAGTTTGAGCTCTGGACAAAGACGTTCTGAGAATCCAGATGGCCACATGCCAAGTTTTCTGCGTTGTACTCATGTTTTCTTCAGCTTCCTGGCTTCCTCGATAATATGGCCGTTGACGTGGTTCCCGACCGATTCACAGGCCATCCGAACTGCATGGTAAATCGCCGTGCGGGAAGATGAGCCGTGGGTGATGATACAGACCCCGTTCACTCCCAGCAGGGGTGCCCCTCCGAACAGTTCCGGATCCATATTCTTCTTGATCGACTTTAACGCGCCGGTAAGCATCAGGGCACCCATCATGCGGAACGAATTGGCCTTGAACTCTCTCTTCAGCCATGACCCGATGGTGTGCACCACACCCTCGCTGGTCTTGAGCACGACATTCCCCACAAAGCCATCGCATACCACCACATCCATTTCACCCTTGAACAGATCATGCCCCTCGACATTCCCCCTGAAGTTCAAGGGGGCGTCGCTCAACAGCCGAAACGCCTCCTTGGTGATCTCGTTGCCCTTGGAATCTTCCCCGCCGATGCTCATCAACCCGACCACCGGATTGGGCCGCCCCAGGATTTCCCGCGCGTAGACACTGCCCATCACTCCGAATTCCACCAGCAGATCGGGCGTGCAATCCGTGTTCGCTCCGGCATCAATGAGTATGATCGGGCGACCCATGGTGGGCATCACGGCGGCAATCGCTGGGCGCTGGATTCCCTCCAGCGTGCGAAGTTTCAGAGTCGCGGCAACCACCATGGCGCCAGTATTGCCGGCGGATATGGCCGCATCGGCCTCGCCCGCATTGATCATATCCATCATGCGGCTGATGGAATTATCCTTCTTCTTGCGGATCGCCAGAGCCGGGGTCTCCTCCATGCCGACCACCTCGGACGCATGGCAGATAACGAGTTTCTTCGGAATCGGGCCGATTAACTTCAGTTCCCGGCGGATCACGTCTTCTTGTCCCACCAGGAACAGCGATGTCAAATCCTTTAATCCCTGAGCGGCCGCGACCGCCCCGGCAACGATTTCCCGGGGAGCGAAATCGCCCCCCATCGCATCGATGGCGATACGGTTCATATTCATTTTGTTGGTCCTTTTTCGGTAGCAGGTTTGTCGACGTCGGCATGGCCGTGATGACGCAGCACGCTTAGAATTGCTTCCTTGCTAACTGTCCCGACGATTTTCTCGCGAAGATTCCCGGCCACGAAACAGAGCAGCGTCGGAATATGGCCTACATCATAACACAGGCTCAGATGGGGATGGTCGTCGGCATTGACCTTCAGGATCTTCACGCTTCCTGCGCAAGTTGCCTCCACATCCGCAAGCACTGAGTCAATGATCTGACAAGGACGACTCCAAGGTGCCAAAAACACTGCCAGAACCGGCTTGCCTGATTTGGAGATTTCCACCATGAAATTCTCCTCATCTACGAATCGGGAAATGGCTCTCTTTTGTGTTGCGCTCATGTCATCGACAGATGATCTTTCTTTCATGAGCATTTCGCATGAGCTGTGCCAACGTATTGAATATGTAGCAAGTGCTTGATTGGAAATAGGTTGAAGAAGTTTCGTCCAGGACGCTCGTTGGGCTGAAAAGTTGACCGGACAATAAATTGCACCTGATTAGATTGACAATATGTCCGCGATCCAGATGCCCGCATGGTATCAAAAGCGGTCATGCACGACGTTAACTGACAGGTCTTGGGGCGAACTCTACGTTGGACGTTTGCATCCCCATTTCTTCATGCGGGCAAGGAGGGTTGAAGGTTTCACTCCCAGAAGTTCGGCGGCCCCCTCAGGCCCCTTGATCTTCCAATCGGCTTTGGCCAGAACAGCCAGCAGGTTGTCGCGCTCGCGGCGTTGAAGTTCAGCTTCCGTGAGAAATCCTGAATCCGTCGCGCCCCCTCCCTGAATCTCCACGCCGGAATCGGGCAGGGGCGCAGGAGCGGCGAAGGTTGCAATGGGCAGATCGAAGTCCAGCGTTCCTCCGCGCGCTAGAATGACCGCACGCTCGATGACGTTACGCAATTCCCGCACATTGCCCGGCCAATCGTAGTTCTGGAGTTTGGCCACTCCCGCTTTCGTCAGCCGGGGCTTCGCGCATTTCAAATCCCTCACCGACAATTCAACAAAATGTCTCGCCAGGAGTGGAATATCATCCATCCGTTCCCGTAGGGGCATGACTTGGACCGGGAAAACGTGCAACCGGTAATACAGATCCTCCCGGAACCGTCCGGAAACCACGGCTTGTTTCAAGTCGCGATTGGTCGCGGCGATGATCCGCACGTCGGCGTGGCGCGTGCGGTCGTCGCCTACGCGTTCATATCGTTTCTCCTGCAAGACGCGCAGGAGTTTGCTCTGCATCTCGGGCGGAATCTCCCCGACTTCATCCAGGAAGATCGTGCCGCCGTGAGCGGTCTCGAAACGTCCGGCGCGGTCCTTGATGGCACCGGTAAACGACCCGCGGACATGGCCGAAGAATTCGCTTTCAAAAAGGTCTTTTGGAACTGAAGCGCAATTGACGCGAACCATCGGCTTGTTCTTGCGCTGGCTGCGACGGTGGATTTCATGCGCCACGAGCTCTTTGCCTGTTCCGGTTTCACCCAGAATGAGTACGGATGCATCTGTTGGAGCAACCAGATCGATCTGGCTGACAATCTGACTCAACGCGGCACTTTGCCCGATGAGGTCGCCGAACGCCCGGGCCTCTACGACTTCCTCCTGAAGGTAGGCGTTTTGCTGTTCGAGTTGGGTTTTTAGGCGCTGGATTTCCTCAAATGCTCGCGCGTTGGCAATCGCTGCGCCGATGTAGTTCCCGAAGATTTGCCCGTAAGGGTTGGACTCCTCGATCATCTCATGGCGCATATATGCAGCGAGAACTCCCAAAACCTCTTCTTTGAAAATGATAGGCGTGGCAGCAAGACTTTCGACGTTTTCGCGCTTGAGCCACGCCGGATCGGCACCCCGTTCCCAACCCGCGTCGGACTTTCGCCGTGCGATTTGTCGTCCTGTCGCCGCAACCTGTCCCAAGACGCCCATCCCCACAGGGATAGGGGTCGCGGGCTCACTTGGTTTGGGCGGAACAGCGCCCCCCTCCCTAGCCAGATGCAGACATCCATCTGTTTTGTCCACCAGCCAAACTGCAGCGTACGCAATGTCAGGACGAGCCACAATTCGGGCGGCGAGTTTGTTTAGCAGGCTCTCCAGCGACGGCTCGGGAGCGACGTCCAAGAGCATTTTCACCGCGTAGTTGGGATCGAACCGGCTATCACTTGCTGATTCCATAATGTCCGGACGTTACAAGATTGCGGACAGATTGCCAACCTCAATCCAGCGCAAATTATTGTCCGTTCAACTTTTTGACCCATTTCCTTTGCGAGGTTAAAATGTGCAACATGCTTGATACAAGATACTTGTAAATCTTAATGGATGTTGGCACGGCTCCTGCGAATTGCCTAATGGAGAAAAGCAAGGAACAACAGAATGAATATGAAAAACAACAAAGACACGACCATCGAAGCAAACTCGCAAAACGGCAATCCGCCGCCCCAGTCCGAGACCGACCCATGCGACAGACCGCAATCGGACGGCGAGGGCGACGCAAACACTCCGCCGACTCCGCCTAGGTCTCGAATCAAAGGGCGCATTGCTATACTGGTTTTCGCGCTGCTGGTTGGTGCTGTCTCTGCGGTGTATTACTTCCGGTTCGTTGCGCCGTTTGAGTCCACCGACAACGCCTTCATTGAAGGACGTGTCATTCCAATGGCATCTCAAGTTCCGGGACGAGTCGCGGAATTGCTGGTGAAAGACAACCAGGCCGTCAAACAGGGCGAGGTGATCCTGAAGATCGATCCGCGCGATTACGAGACGGGTCTGGCCCAAGCGAGCGCCAATCTGACGGCGGCCCGCAGTCGAGTGGAACAAGCGAAGGCGCAGGTGAGCGCTACCGAAGCCAAAGTCGCGCAGGCGCAGGCGGCCGTGGTTGCCGCCGACGCGGAGAACCGGCGCGCCGCGGACGATCTCAAGCGTTTCGAATCCGTCGAAACCCGCGCGGTTTCCAGGAGCGCGTTTGACCTGGCGCAGTCCCAGGCGCGGGCCGCCAGCGCCAATGCGGAAGCGGCACGCAGTCAAACCAAAGCCGCCGAGGCGGAAGTGGCGTTGTGCCAAGCGGGGGTTAAAACTGCGAACGCCGCCGTGCAACAGGCCGAAGCCGGACTCCAGCAGGCCGAACTGAATCTCTCGTACACACAAGTCATCGCGTCCGAAGACGGCCGGGTCACGCGCCGCGTCGTGGAAAAAGGCACGTTCATTCAGCCCGGCCAGGTACTGATGGCGATTGTGCCGCGCCAGTATTGGGTTATTGCCAACTTCAAGGAAACGCAACTGAGCCATATGCGCGTTGGCCAGTTTGTTGAGGTCGTTGTGGACGCCTATCCGGATCGCACATTCAAAGGTCATGTGGAAAGCATTCAAGCCGGCGCGGGCGCCCGATTCAGTCTGTTCCCGCCGGAAAACGCCAGCGGCAACTATATTAAGGTCGTGCAGCGCGTGCCTGTAAAAATCCTTCTGGATGACTTGCCCGGCAACGACCTGGCGCTTGGCCCGGGCATGTCCGTGGTTCCCAAAGTGCACGTGAAGTAATCAACTGCGACGGAACGATTAACTTATGAATGACGATCTGAACCAACCTCGAATCAATCCGTGGATTGTTGCGGCTGCGGTGATTTTGCCGATGTTCATCGAAGTGCTCGACACCACGGTCGTGAGCGTCGCGCTGCAAACCATCGCCGGCAATCTTTCCGCCACGATTTCACAGGCGACGTGGATTCAGACAGGTTATCTCATTGCGAATGCCATCGTCCTGCCGGCCAGCGCGTGGTTTTCCGCAAAGTTTGGACGCAAACGTTTTCTGATGATCTGCATCGGCATTTTCACACTGGCATCGCTGGCCTGCGGCGTCGCGCCAAATCTACCCTTTCTGATCATCGCTTCTATCGTACAAGGATTGGGCGGGGGCGCGTTGCAGCCCCTCTCGCAGGCCATTCTGTTGGAGAGTTTCCCGCCAGCCAAGCGTGGCGTGGCTATGGCGGTCTACGTATTTGGCGTGGTGCTCGCGCCTGTACTGGGACCGGTTGTGGGCGGCTGGCTTACGGAAAATTACTCCTGGCGTTGGATTTTTTACATCAATATCCCTTGTGGTCTGGCCGCCCTTTGGATGATCAAACAATTCGTCTTTGACCCGGAATACATCCGCAAAGTCAAACCCGGGCGCATTGACGCCTTCGGCTTCCTCGTCCTGGCGATCTGGCTCGGCACCTTGCAAACCGTCCTGAACAGGGGACAGGATGAGGACTGGTTCAACTCCAACTTCATTTGCTGGCTCTCGGTGATTTCCGTCATCGCACTTATCGCGTTTATCGTGAGGGAATTTTGGACGCGCGAACCGCTGGCCGACCTGAGGGTTTTTGCCGACCAAAACTTCTTGTTCGGCACCGGTCTCATCGCCCTTATCTTCTTTCTATTGTATGGCATCATGAATTTGCAGCCGCTCCTGGCGCAAGGGCTGATGGGATACACCGCTTATGCCAGCGGAATGACCCAAGCGGCCCGAGGCTGGGGCATGGTGGTTTTGACGCCGCTAGTGGGGTATCTAACCGGCAAAGTGGACAGTCGGCTTCTGATCGGCCCCGGAATCGTGATTACGGCGGTGTCTGCTTTTCTGAATGGCGATTTCAATCTCGACATGTCCAGCCATGCCTTTTTCTGGCCTAACGTCCTTCAAGGGATGGGAATTGTGTTGACCTCGATTCCGCTGGCTTATGTGGCCATCTCGAATGTTTCTAACGAAAGAATGGGCAATGCCACCGGACTGTTCGCGCTGGCGCGCAATCTCGCCGGCAGCATCGGCATTGCTGTGGCAATCGCCATGGTCTCGCGCGGTGCACTGCGGCACCAGGCCTATTTGGTCAGTCATCTGACTCCTTATGATTTGCCTTACCAGGGTGCGGTGCAAATGGGACAAGCCGTTCTAACACCTGCGGTGGGATCCGCGCAGGCGGGGCCCGGAGCCTTGGGCGCGATCTACCAATCGCTGCTGTTGCACTCCAACATGCTCGCCTTCGTTGACGCGTTCCGTTGGCTGGCGTTGATTTGTTTCTTGTCTATCCCGCTGGTGCTTCTTCTCAAGAAGGCGCAAGGAAGGAAAGACGTGATGTTGCATTAACATGTCGGCAAACAATGACAACTATTCCTGGAGTCACAACTATGAAACACTATCCGCAAGTCCTCGTCCCGGCCGCCATTGTTGCGCTCGGTTTTCTCCAAGGCTGCTGCACCGTCGGCCCCGATTATGATGAACCGAAGACCGCCACACCCGCCCAATGGAGTGCGCCCATGGCTGGCGGCGAAACGAACCTTGCCCCTTCCCTCGCCGGATGGTGGAAGAGTTTTAACGACCCGCAACTGGACTCGCTCATCGAGCGGGCTGAAAAGACCAACCACGATCTGCGGATCGCCGGGGCGCGTGTGCGTGAAGCCCGGGCGTTCCATGATATTGCCGCCTCGAAACTCGGGCCCACATTGGATGCTGGCGGCACCTACGCGCGCCAAAACCAAAGCAAGAATCAGCCAGTCCTCGGCGATCTACCGATGCCACCTGGCGTTCACTTCGAAAACAATGTCTATCAGGTTGGCTTCGATGCCTCTTGGGAAATCGATGTGTTCGGCGGGAAGCGCCGTACGGTCGAAGCCGGAAATGCCGAAGTCGGCGCCGTGGAATTCGGCCGGCGTAACGTGCTGGTAACACTGCTGGGCGAGGTGGCGCGCAATTATGTGGAGTTGCGCGGTTGCCAACGCCGGTTGGAAATTGCAAACAAGAACCTCAAAACTCAGGAAGAGGCCTTGGCCATCGCGGAAGACCGGTTTAAGAACGGACTCACCAGCGACATGGATGTGCAGCAGGCTACCGCGCTGCTGGCAAACACCCGGTCCGTCGTTCCCTTGCTGGAGACCGGCATTCAAGCTTCAATCCACCGTCTCGGCGTCCTCCTAGGGCAGCCACCCGGTGCCCTCCTCGCAGAGCTATCCCAACCGGCGCCCATCCCTGCCGCTCCGCCCCAGGTGCCGGCTGGACTACCCTCCGATCTGTTGCGCCGTCGGCCGGATATACAACAAGCGGAACGGAAACTGGCCGCCGCCACCGCGCTCATCGGAGTCGCCACGGCAGACCTGTTTCCGAAATTCTCTTTGACTGGACTCGCCGGATTCGAGAGTACCAGTGCCAGCGACTGGTTCAAGGGGGATAGCAAGTTCTGGTCACTCGGGCCAACCGTGCAGTGGCGAATCTTCGACGCCGGACGTATCCGGGCCAATATCCGGGTGCAAAACGCCCGCCAGGAGCAGGCACTGGCGGTTTATGAGGAAACCGTGCTGCTCTCATTCGAAGAGGTCGAAAACTCGCTGGTGGCCTATGCCAAGGAACAAATCCGCCGGCGTTCGATCGAGGACGCGGTGGAGGCTAGCCAGAATTCCCTGCGCATGGCCAACCAACTCTATTCCAGCGGGCTCGCCAGCTTCATCAATGTGCTCGACGCCGAGCGCGCGCTTTACCAGGCCGAAGATGCGCTGGTTCAAAGCGACAAGGCGGTGACCCAGAACCTGATTGGTCTCTATAAGGCGCTGGGCGGCGGATGGGAAACATGAGAATGCTTCTATGCGTGCCCAGAAATCCATCAACAGGTCGGAGGACGTAACCAGGTCAAATGTGAAACGTCCCGGTGACTCATGGACTGTCAGTGCGGCAGTCGTCGTGCTCTCGGGTTCGCTTTCAGTCCTTCCGCAGCATGGCGCGTTCGCCTCTGATAGCGTTCCCGGGGCGGATGGACTAAGCGCGCCTAAACGCGAGGGGGCATTTTCAGTCCGTTGGGAAAATGATATCTTCGGGGGAACCGATAGATACTACACGGACGGGGTTGCGTTGGGAGTATCGTTCACCGGTCCCAGTTGGTTGGACCCGTTGGCGGACTGGTTGCCGTGGGGCGAGGGACGTCGCACTGTGGGTTACGACATGGCACAAGGGATGTTCACTCCGGCAGACAAAGACCGCAGCGTCCCTGGTCCGAACGACCGCCCGTATGCTGGGGTTCTCGCGTTTGGGTTAACATTGCATATCGAGAAGGAGACATCGTATCACGGGCTGAAGTTCGTGACCGGCATCGTCGGTCCGTGGTCACTAGCGAATGAGACGCAGAATTCGATTCATGATCTCATCGGTAATGACAAGTCGCAAGGTTGGGATGACCAGTTATACAACGAGCCTATCTTTAATCTCGCCTACGAATACCGCCACAAGTTCCAACTGGCAGGCGAACGTGACCAATGGAAAGTGCAAGCGCTCCCTCTTGCTGGCAGTTGGCTGGGAAACATTCTGATTCAGGGACAGGCGGGTGGGTTGCTGCGATTCGGCTATAACATGCCGGACGATTTTGGTCCGACGCTGGTGCGCGGCATGGGGTTTATGCCCTCGCCACGGCGAGATGTGCTGCGCCAGTCGTCCGATTGGGGGTTCTCTGTTTACGCCGGCAGCGTTGCCAATCTGGTGCTGAGAGACATCACTCTTGATGGGAACACCTTCAGGGATAGCCCCAGTGTCGACAAAGAGTTTGTCGTCCCGGCGGCCGGGGTCGGCATGAGTGTGGGCACCCGTCGATTTCAGACTTCGTTCTCCTACATCTTCTGGGGTAAGGAATTCGAAGGCCAGGATGGATACTCAATATTTGGCTCCGTCGCCGTCAGCTATTTCTTCTAAATCGTTTATGGGAACAATGAAAGGAATTTCGGATGTCATTTTTCATAAATCCAGTCGAAGGACATCCGCCAAGGGAGAGCGAAGTGGCAACTTCCCGGTCATGCACGACAAAACTAGTCGTCAACAATCGAGCCGGGCTGCATGCCCGACCTGCGGCAATGCTGGTAAATCTGGCTCAGACGTTTGAAGCGGAGATTCGAATCGAGAGCGACTCCTCCACTGCAAGCGCCAAGAGCCTCATGGGGTTGCTGACGCTGAACGCGCAGCATGGGACAGAACTAACAGTGACTGCCGATGGTCAAGACGCTGACAAGGCGGTTCGGGCGATCAAGGAGCTTTTCGCTCGTGGTCTTCGCGAGAAGGAAAGAGAGTGGCAAGCGCTATCCCAGAACGGGCCGCACAGTACCCGGGAATTGGATGGCAGCGTGATTTGTACGCAAAAGTGAAGACGTTGCCGCCGTTCCCGGTTGGGAGGAACAACGAGAAGACAGGCGGCGAGAAACATAGAAATGAATTATCTGAGTTGCAACCATGATAAGGAAAACATGTTATGATGATGGAAGACAATAAAGGGGACTGCCGATGAAAGTTTTATTGGTAGCAGGTGTCGGAGAAAGACCTGAAGCGCATCTTTTTCCGGCTTTGGCTGATCGGGGTGTGGAAGTTAATCTTTTTTGTGACACTTCCTCCCACTATTTCGACCACTTGAAGGCGGACGGGTTTCCAATGACCCACTTGAAGATGCGAGCCAGGATTGATCTCGCCGCCATTAAGACCATCCGCGAAGTCCTGACAAAGGGGAACTATGATATCGTCCACGCCTTCAATGGACGCGCCCTGTCCAACGCCATGATAGCATCGACCGGAATGTCCGTTAGACGCGTGGGGTACTGCGGCACCATGGGGCATATTAAACGTTGGGACCCCGCTGCCTATCTAGCGATCCTGAATCCCAAGGTTAACAAGATTGTATGTTTATCGAAGGCTGTAAAGGCCTATCTGCTTTCCATTGGTTTGCCGGAAAGCCGCCTTGTGCATATCTACAAGGGGCATGACCCAGCTTGGTTTAGCGCGGCGCCGCGTGAGGCGTTGAAACAATTCGGGATACCCGACAAGGCTGTGGTAGTCGGGTGTACCGCGAATGCGAGGCCCATCAAGGGATTACCTGTCCTGCTGGAGGCTTTGCGCCTGCTGGCGGCGGAAATACCGATACACCTGTTGCTGGTGGGTAACAACACAGATCATGAATTGAACGCCAGTCTCGTGAATCATGAGATTGGCGATCATGTCCATATGACGGGATTCCGAATGGACGCACCCGCCCTGATGGGCGCCTGCGATCTTTTCGTCATGCCGACATTGAAGAATGAGGGGCTTTCAAAGGCCGTAATGGAGGCCATGTGCATGGGCGTGCCAAGTGTTGTGTCGGCGGTTGGCGGCATGGTGGAACTGGTCGAGGATGGGAAGTCCGGCCTGGTTGTACCCCCGGGCAACGCCGTTCTTCTGGCGGATGCCATCAGGCGCTACGCGCTGGATACAAACCTCAGGCAGGCTCATGGCCGGATGGCTCTCGAACGAATCCGATCATGCTTCGCATTTACAAAGATGGTCAATAACACGATTTGGCTATACGAGTCTCTTTGTACACACAATGCCGTTTCTCGGGAGACTTCCCTCATGCATATTTGAAACGGCGCACCAGCCTGTCATCCCACGACCCATCCACTGCACCGAGGATATGATATCAAGCTAATTACCGCTTCCCACGGGTTATATGGAGCATCCAGCCCCGTGGGCGGCTCAACAGTAGTCCATGCTCCAAAAGACCTCTGGGGATGGTCGCCTGCATGTCGGATCCTGGGAACCGGGAGTTGCCCAAGCAGCACCAATAATTGGCTGTACAACCTTTCCCCCGCCACTAAAATCTGTTCCATTTACGGCTGGAACGGACTACCGCCGCTCATCCGGGGGGAATCCGTGATAACAGGATTCCTCATAATAAGAAGTTAGGTGGAGGACGAATGAAACCGAAAATCGGCATGATCACTCTGGGCGTATCAAATCTGGAGAAGTCCAAGGATTTCTACAAGAATGGTCTGGGACTGCCCACGCATGGAGACTATCCGGGTGTGGTCTTTTTCAAACTCACGGGAACATGGCTTGGACTGTTTCCCCGGAATGAATTGGCGAAAGACGCACAGGTAGACGAAGCGGGAACGGGTTTCAGAGGCTTCAGTCTCGCGCACAACGTCAGCTCGAAGGAAGATGTGGACAAGGTGCTGAAGCAGGCTGAACAGGCTGGTGCGCGAATCGTAAAAACAGCCCAGGATGCAGAGTGGGGTGGATACTCAGGCTATTTTGCAGATCCGGATGGGTTCCTGTGGGAAGTGGCTTGGAATCCCGGTTTCGATCTGACATGAAGAATCGAACACCCCACCAGATTCTGGTGGGTATTCTCGCTCCGCTCGAAACCCACAGAATCGACGTTGGCGTGAACAACAAGACAAGGAGATGACATGATGAGCCGCAACAATCACACTCTTGAACGTGGCAACAATGGCCGATATAACACACGTCTCACTAGCAGAGGGGCGGCAGTCAATGAAGCAGCAAGATAAAGTTGTGGTATACCCCGCCCCGAAGGGTGCGACATTGTCGGATCAATACTCGGTAACTGTGAATGGCGCCCCCCTTGACGTCTATGTTGCGCCCGTATGGGAACCCGGCTATGTGAAGTCTTTCGGAGGGCCCTATTCCTTCGCTTATTTCGACTTTTCTGGCACCGCCACGGTCCAGGTTGAGGTCCGAAAGCAACCGCTGACGCGTGAGCGTCTTCGGATTTTGCCAGAGTCGCGCGGCATCCGGCCAGCGATCGCGGGCAGCAACCTATCATTCACCGTGTCGTCGCCCTGCCAGCTTTCCATCGAGCCGGATGCAAAAAATGGACCGCTCCTGCTCTTCGCGAACCCCTTGGAGGTGGACCTGCCCAAACCCGGCGATGCCGGTGTGATCTATTTCGGTCCTGGCTTGCACCAGACCAACGAAATCAAGGTTGCCGACAACCAAACTCTCTACATCGCCGGTGGAGCTATCGTGAAGGGGGGCATCCATGCCCAAGGCGCCAATGTCCGCATCAGGGGGCGCGGCATCATTGACGGTCTAGACTGGGCGCGATTCAAGGGTCCGACACACAACGTGCTCAGGTTGACGAAGTGCACGAACGCCATGATCGAAGGCATTATCTTGAAGGACTCTTGGTCCTGGACTTTTCCCATGTACGCCTGCCGCGGCGTGCATATCGACAATGTGAAGATCGTGAGCGCACGCTGCGAGAACAACGACGGCATTGGCGTATGCAACTCACAGGATGTGAAGATCGAGAACTGCTTCATCCGAACCGACGACGACAGTATCACCACAAAGGGCTTCGGCGAAGAACTGGGAATCGATCCCTACCCGCCCGTGGAGGATCTGACGGTGGAGCGCTGTGTGCTATGGACGGATCGGGCGCACGTGTGGCGGCTCGGTTGCGAAAACCGGGCTGCTGCTATGCGCAGGCTGGCATTCCGCGACATTGACGTGGTGCATTACAGGGACAATCTGTGGGCCATCACTGTCCAACCCGCCGAGGGCATGCTGATGGAGGATGTCCGTTTTGAGAACATCCGCTTCAACGGCGAGGGACAGCCGATGTTCATTGAGATCACGACAGCACCGACGATCTGGGCAAAACAACAAACGCCGGGCATGGTGCGCAACGTCGCGTTCAAAGACATCACCCTGCGTGGTCTCGCCGGAAACGCGTTGATCCAAGTGGCGGGCAGCGACAGCAATCACACCGTCGAGGGTGTTACCTTTGAAAGTGTGGTGCGATACGGGCAGCGTCTCACCTCGGATTCGCCCCAACTGGCAATTGGGCAATACACGAAGGATGTCATAGTCAAATGAATCCGATTGTTCTCACATGCAGGGGTGGAACCATGCAACGACAGCACCATAGATAAGCAGCATGCGCCAGGCAACCACGCCGCCGACTCGGTAGGGCCTACCTCGTACTCGTAAGACGTTAGCAGATGACCTTCCCCACCGTTAATGTGGCGCACCACACTCTACGGCAATTCATCCCACCATAACCTTGTATCTGACCCACTGGCCTTTCGCAACCGCCGCTTCTCCCCGAAGGGCGAAAGTCAGTCCCTGAAGACCAGTCGCCCGGCGGCAATCTGGGCGAACAACTCCTCCAGGCGTCCGGTCACGCCGCCCTCGCTGCCGCTCTCGATCTCCTGGCGCACCTCCGCACGGAGCATGCACAACTCGAAGAGGCACTCGGGTTTGGTGGGATCGTGAAAAGCACCGATCGGCAACAGCAGGTCTACGGCATAGTCCGTGCCACGGTCACCGCCGGTCCGATGCAGCAGCCGGGCCTGGATGCGCGGCGGCAACTTTCCGTGCCGGTCTTCCCACATCCCTGCGTAGTCCAGGACGGCTCCGCCGCCGGCTCCCAGCATCCCGGCCAGAACCTGCTCGGCCTGCCGCTGAATCTCACGGTCGCATCGCCGCAACCATTCCACAAGTGTCGCCGCATTCGGACTCCTAGTTGTCGTCATGGTTGATCTCCTTCTCGATGTGGAAAGTCACCCAGCAGTCTGTCGGGCTTAGGTTCCACGGGCATTCACAATTGCTACCAGCCGCGTGGAAACCCCGGCTGAAGAGTGCATCACCTTGTTCTTGAATAGCCCACTTCTGAGAGCGAGTCAATCCCTCATGATTGAATACGGCGTCACACATCGCTTTTTGGATGGTGTTGTCGCTGGTGTGGTAGCGACGGATCCATGGAACGGAAACTGTTACCTATTTTCCCGGGGGCGGCGGAATCAGCCCTCAAACGATAAAACGTTTTGATAGGTGGTGGTGAAAGTGCGAATTGGTATCACGTCTCGACAAGATTCTGGAATCTGTCTCCGGTGAGTCCCTCAATATGATGTTCGATCTCAATATAGATAAATTGACAATACTGATGTCATTGCATACAATGTATTACAGAAGAATACATAAGGAGATGACATGAGTATTGCTGTATCAATTCGATTGCCTGATGGTCTGGCTAATGAACTGACCCATATTGCGGATGAAACAGAAAGGCCCCGGTCCTTTCATATTCAAAAAGCATTGGAATCCTACATTGCTGACTTTGCTGATGTCCAAATTGCCCTTGATCGGCTGCGCGATCAAAAGGATACGATTGTGTCCGGCCACGAATTGAGGAAATCCCTTGGCCTTTGAAATCACCTATAAGAAGAGTGTCTCGAAAGATATCGCAAGTCTCGGCAAAGCCGAAGCCAGGCGGATACTCGACAAGATCGATAAGGATCTCGCCACACGCCCAGATTCATATCCTGTTTTGAAGGGCCAGTTTGCCGGATTGAGAAAATTTCGCGTCGGCGATTACCGTGTCATTTATGCCATCTTGGGAACTCAAGTCCTCGTCCTGCGAATTGGACACCGACGGGAAATCTACGAAAAATGATCGAACCAGGAAATCCAGGTTACCTCGTGTTCCGCTCGGAACCTGACTTTCATAGTTCTCGTCCGAGACCGCCGCCCGGGTGCTGACGGGAAAGTAAGGCGTAAATATTGACACCCTGAACGGGGCGTGCTAATCTACACCATAAACAATTTGATATTTATTGGTGCAGCATGCATGTTGCCGCTATAAAAAATGGAAGACCTCCGGATAAACGGGATCGGGTTGTAAACGACCTGAGGGAACGTATTGTCGCGGGGAATCTGGCGCCGGGGGCGCGTGTGGCGAGCCAGAAGGAACTTGAGAAACGGCATAAAGCCTCGTCCGACACGGTTCAGGATGCGATGCGTGTATTGCGTGAGGATGGTTTTATTGAGTCACAGCTTCGACGCGGCACCTTCGTGGCCCCTCATCCCCCGCATGTGTCGCAATTCGCGTTCGCCTTTCCTTTCAGCCCGGATCAGCAGCCGCAACATTTTTTCTGGGCCATTCGCGCCGAGGTGGAACGCTGGCAGAGACCTGCATGCCACGTTCAGTCTTTCTTCGACATGGATGCCGCGGTGAGCACAAAGGATTACCAGAGGCTCCTGCGTTACGTGCAGAGCGATCGGTTGGCGGGCTTGGTTTTTGTGTCCCATCCCTTTGTGTTGCGTCATAGAAAGTCGCCGATTACGGGGAGGCTTGGACTGCCACGGGTCATGATCGAACTCGATGTTGATAAAGGCGGTTTTCCGGCCGTGTATCCCGACACTCCTGCCTTCATTCCCAAGGCCTTCGATTATCTGGCGATGTGTGGGTGCAAACGGGTGGCCGTTGTGAATATTTCTACGGTCAACCGTGAATTAGAAATGACCCGCGTTCCAAAACTGGCGGCTGAGCGGGGGCTCCTGGTGAAGCCACAATGGTTGCAGGCGGTTCCGGCTGAGTTAGGTCCCTGGATTCAGCAACTGGGGCGATTACTGGTTCAGGGGGCGCCGGGTGAACGGCCCGATGGGTTGGTGATCGCCGATGATAATCTAGTGCCGCAACTGACGGCCGGGCTGGCCTTGTCCGGCGTGAAGGTCAGGGCCTATGGTGAGCTGGGTCAACCCGGCGATCTGGTCGTGGTGGCTCACACCAATTTTCCCTACCCGACACCGAGCGCCGTGCCGGTCACGCGTCTGGGCTATGATGTCCCGAAACTGGTGGGAATCTGTATGGAACTGCTGGACCAGCAACGGCGTGGCGAAACGCCGCCGCCTTTGACTTTATTGCCGGCGATATTTGAGGGGGACTTGAACTAACATAAGGAGGGGTAACATGAATGGATTACGGAACATACTGTGGGGAATGGGTCTTGTGGCGATCGGGCTTTGCACGGCGCTTCCGGTTGGTGCACAGAACTGGACGCCGACGGCGGGCGGTACGTACTCGTGGAACAACAATGGCAACTGGGATGCCGCGTTCCCCAATGTCAGTGCGGCCACGGCCAATCTGACCGACAACATTGGCGGCGACCAGACCGTGAATCTCGGACAGACGATCACTGTCGGGACGCTGAACATCGGTGATGCGGATGGGTCCGCTGCGTTTACCCTGGCAAATGGTGGCGGCGGGCTTACGTTCAACAACAGTTGGGACGCATATCTCTACCAAAGCGCCTCGAGTAAAGGTGACACCATCAGCGCCACCATGTCCCTGAACAATCCCGGCACCATGATCATACAGAATTACTCCGCCAATCCTCTCACGCTCAACGGCCCGATTCTGAATGGAAACAGCAACAACGGATTCGCCTTGTACGGGGGCAGCGTGGTTCTCGGCGGGGCCAACACGTTCGCGAAGGCTCCGTACATCTATGGCGGCATGGCGATTCTGACCAGCACGAACGGCTTGGGCAACTCATCATCGGCTGTTACGATGGGGAATGGGGCGTCGGTCTCAACGCTCAAGCTGGCCAACGACGGCTCTGGTAACAATGGAATCATCATTTTCGGCAGTCAGAATAATCCCAATGGTTACAGCCTTTCCGTGAATGTTAGCCATACTCTTACCGAAACCATTGCGGTCGATCATCTCAGCGCCAACACCGGCAACACCATGCAACTCAACAACCTGACGTTTAACAGCAATATCCAACAGACGCTGGCGGTTACCGGCACGAATGGCTATCGCCTGGCCTTCGTCGGGAACACCTACGTAGCTGGTCAGAGTTCAGCCGATCTGGTCGCGCCCATGAGCGCCGATGTAACACTCAACACTGTGTCTGGTAATGGTGCTTACAATTTCGCGCTGGACGGCACCACGACGGGCAGTGTCGTGGCCGGCACGATTTCCGGTTCTGGCCGTGTCACCAAGCAGAACACCAGCACTTGGACGCTCTCCGGGACGAATACCTACACCGGTTCGACGACGATTAACGGTGGCACCTTGGTTGTTACCAGTACGAACGGCTTGGGCGACTCGACAACGGCGGTTTCGCTAAGTGGCAATCAGGCCACGCTCAAGTTGGCCAACGATGGAAGCGGAAACAATGGGTCCATCATTTATAGTAGCCCTAACAACAATCCCAACGGGTACAACCTTAGCGTCGGGGTCGGGCATCTCCAGACCGCAACGGTGGCGGTCGATCACGTCAGCGCCAACACGGGCAATACAATTCAACTTAACAATCTGACCTTTAGTGCCAACGTCGATCAGACACTTGCGGTCAATGGTGCGCATGGCTATCGCTTGAGTGTCATCGGCAACACCTACATCACTGGTTTCAACTCGGCTAACCGAGTTTCGCCCATTAGCGCTGATGTAACACTCAATACAGTGTCCGGAGTGGCCAATTACAGTTTTGCGCTGGGCGGAACCACAACGGGAAGTGTTGTTGCCGGCACGATTTCCGGTTCCGGCGGCGTCACTAAGCAAAACGCCAGCACGTGGACGCTGTCGGGCAGCAATACGTTTACGGGAACAGTCAACGCCCAGGGAGGTGCGCTGCGGTTGAGCCATGCCTACGCCTTGCCGGGCGGCATCGGTGCGAGCGGGGGTACGGCGGCGCTCACTCTCAATGGTGGCGTTGTGGAACTTGGCGCGGGGAATTTCCTGCGCGGGATAGGCGGCGGCGCAAACCAAGTGTCATGGAGTAGTAGCGGCGGCGGATTCGCGGCTTACGGCGGTAACCGCATTGTCAATATCGGTGGCGCCAGCACCCAAGTCCTTCTGAGCACCGGTGCCAACGGTGCGGGTTACCTTAACGGCACGTTGATGCTCAACTCGGCCACCGCCGACAGTCTTGTGGATTTCCAGAATCCGATCGGTCAGTTTGGGAACCCCCTGACGGTACAAGTGGATGACAATCCGAATAGCGCCACCGACCTCGCGATGATTTCCGGTGTGATTTCTGGCGGCGGCCTTGCGGTCACCAAAACCGGCGCCGGCACCTTGATTCTCAGCGCCACCAACACCTATGGCGGGTGGACAACTTTAAATAGCGGGACCCTTCTGGTGAATGGCGCGAATGCCGGTGGCAATGGCGTTACGGTGGCCGGTGGCGTTCTAGGAGGGACGGGAGCGATCGCGGGAACGGTGACGGTCAACAGCCAGGCGACCATTACCGCCAATGACACCAATTCCATCGGGACGCTCAGTATCACGAACCTGACTATGGCGGAGAATTCGACCTATATCTGGAATTACGACGCCACCAGCAATGATGTGATCAATGTCCCCGGGACCCTGGCGCTGCCGATGGTGGCGACGGTGGTCGTCAGTCGGGTGACAGGTGCAACGGCCCCTTTACCCGGCAAAGGCGTGTTGTTCAGCGCTTCAACAATCAGCGGGTCTGTTGCCAACTGGGTTGTTAAGGGTGCGGTGCCTTCGAGCCATCTGACGGTGGTCAACAACCACCAGATCCAGCTTGCTACTCCGACCGGATGGGTCATGTCCGTGCAGTAATGGTTCAAACCAGGAAAGGGGGGAGAATCATGAAAGCGCAAAGAAATTATTCTGGGATGATAGGGCTGTTGATCGGCTCGTTGTGTGCGATGTTGCTGATCCCACCGGCGATGGCGGGATTTTTCACTGAGAACTTCGAAGAATACACGGTTGTACCCACCAATGTTGTGGACATTGGAAATGGGTGGAATGCGTCCAGCACAAATGTGGTGGTCACGAGCGCACTATTTACAAATACTGCGCCGAATCAGGTGTCCCAGATGTCGCCTGGGGAGGTCGCGTGGAATCAGGTATCCACGAATGCGGCCCGGATCTGGACGGAGGCCTGGCTGAATGGAACCAACTTCATGACGCCTGATAGTGTGCCGCCTGCGAATACGGCGGCCGTATTCATGGTCGGGATTTCGACCAACGGCTATCTCTTTCTCTGTAATCCGACCTCTCTTGCCTGGGAAGTGTGCTCGACGGATGCCGCCGGGGTGGCCATTGTTGATACTGTGGCCACAGGGACCTGGGCGCGGGTCAGTGTTTTTCAGAATTACGCCAACCATAAGGTGGCGATTTTTCTCAATGACCGTCTGATACGGCAGGAGTTGCCCTTTATTAATACCAACTGCAATAGTTACACCACGTTGAGGTTTGACGGTGCCAGCGCCGGGAATGTCTCCATTGACAATGTCTTTGTCAGTATCAGTACGCCGCCAGGACTGGTGTCGGATAGTGATCACGATGGTCGGCCGGACGCGGAGGAATTCACGTTGTTCGGGTCTCTCACAAATTGGAACGGCTCGGTGATCACGGCATCGGTAAGCAACAATATCGGTGGAACGGTTGCGCCAACGAACTCGGGGCTGGTGCGTTGGCAGGGCCAGACCAATTTCACCTTCACGGCGGCAACCGCGTACTGTGTTGACCGGGTGTGGACGAACGGAGGGCTGGAGCAGAACTACAGTAATTTATCACTCAAGGTGGCCTCGTTTAACTGGACGAATATCACGGCGGATGGCTCCCTCACGGTCGGATTCTTCTATAGTGGTATCCGGTACGTTCCCGGCGACTATTCCAACCTTACGGCGGCCATTGCGGCTGCCCAGCCGGGGGACCAGCTTGTGATTAGCAATGGCAACTATAACGAGGCGGTTGTCATCAACAGCAATCTGAGCTTTTCGGGATCCACGCTCACGGGATTGACGGCGATCACCATTCAAACGGGGGTGACCGTGACGGTGTCGGGTTTCACGAACCTGTCCGTTTCCGGAGTGGTTCAGGTGGACTCCAATGGGACGCTGGTGATTTCCAATGGAGTAGTGAATATGGCCGGGCTTGTTATACAGAATGGCGCACTCATCCATGGCTATAACAGCACGGCGACGGTGAACGGCGTGCAGTACACGGGAACCTTTACCATCGATCAGAATTGGAATGTCGTCATTCAAGCTCATCCCTTCAATTTCTCGGAAACGTTTGAGAATTATGCGACCGGGTCGCGTCTTGATGGTCTGAAGGCCAACGGGTGGAATGCCTCGGATGCCGCCGCCATGGTGGAGCCAAACCCGGATTCGGCGGGAAATTCATCCGCCAAGGCGGCGCTGATTCCTGCCGGGGTCACGATTTCAAATTTGATGGATGGCACGTATGCCGGTCTTACCAATATTTGGACGGATGTCATAATCCAAGGAAACTCTCAGATGGGAAGTACGGACCTGATTGATACGAATGGAACCTCGCCGGTGATGGTCTTTGTCAATACCAACAGCTATCTGGTGGTGCTGACGCCCGGTGGGTGGGTTGTCTGCAGCAATGATGCGTGGGGTGGGCCGGCGCCGACGATCACCAATGGTGAATGGGCGGGCGTATCTTGGTTCATGGATTATGGAAAGCAGACTGTGGCCTATTTTGTGAAAGGACATCTGGTGCGGCAGGAAATGCCCTTTGCCAAGCCGGCAAACCGTTACCATGGTTTGAAACTTGAGGCCAATGCGGCCACGACATGGCTGGACAATGTGAACCTCTGGACGAACGTGCCAACCGGGTTGCTGACGGGGCCAGCGAGCGATGTGAACAATGACGGAATGGCCGACGCCCTGGAAATTCAGCTATTCGGGAATACGTACTCCTATCCTGCGGGCAGCGTTTTCACAATCCGGTAAGGACAGGGGCACGCTAGCAGCCTGTCGAAAAACTCGTAGCCGCCGCTGATAAGCGGTGGTGGTCAGGGGAAAGGCCCGATAAATCGAAGATCCACGCCTTATCAGGCGCGGCTACACCGAAGGCGCCTCTTTTTTCAACAGGCTGCTAGGGACTACGCGAGAGGATCCCAGACACGGGCGAACCCGAAGTCCCTGAAATCGGTGCCATTACGTCAATCCTATACTTCCAGCGTGATAGGATGGAATGGACCGGTAAATTTGACTGTACCATGACCTGCTGTTGATAGGACCGCTTGTTTTCCATCCCAACAGAGCGTGGCCGCCGGGCCATCGCTTTCTATGGATAGTTTTTCCGCGGTTAGGCGGGTGCCGCTGATCAGCGCCAGAGTGGTATGGCCCGGTCGCCGCAACACAACACCATACCGACCGGAGAACTCCATGTCCTCGTTGGAGTAGTGGAGGGTTTCACGGCCCATGAAAAGATCATCTTGGATTCCCGTTCCCGCGATCCTCGCGCCAATCATGCGTCCTGCTTCGTGACGTAACTTTGCCGTCAAGGCCGGTGTTCCTGCCGGCATGGGGCGTAACACCGCGAACACCGCGTCCGGCGATTGCGCATCGAGTTGCAGATGCCGCATTTCAAAGCGGGGCGCCGGCGGGGCGGGGTGATCCAGTACTGTGATGGGTTCAATCTTTTCGGACAGGAATTCCTGATCCGGCAGGATCACCTGCAAGTCGGTTCCAAACCGGCCCCGGAACCGGTAGTCATGCTTGGAGGCCTGTTCATGGGCATCCGACACCACCTGAAGGTGCCAATGGGTGGACAGGTCAGGCGGCAGGTGCAAGGCGTCGTGGAGAATGATGTAGTCATCCTTGATCCATAATACAGACCTTACATCGGCAGGATTGGGTTCAGCGTAACGCGCATAGGCCACGGCTTCCAACTCATGATTACACAGGTCGTTCAGGAAGATCGGTTCCCCGGGGTTCAAGGCCTTGGGGTGTACTCCCTGACAGAAATCAAGGGCGGCGAAGGAATGGAAGCGCTCCACGTGCCCCGGGGCCAGCGGCATGTGAACGTCATGGAAGGAAAGGGTGCTGTGTCGCCACGCCTCGCCCCGCTCGCCACCATCATAAATCAGCGGTTTGCCGTCGGCAAAGAGGATGAGGCTGCCTTCCGTGCGATGGTATCGATAACCGCCGGGTCCTTGCTTGAACAGCAGGTAGAATTCCTGCGGGGTGTTGAATTTGCCGCGAAAGACGGCTCCAAAGCCCTGAAGACGGCGGCTGACCAGGGTCTGTGCGGGAGGAAGTGTCAAATCGGCCTCTGTCAGCGCCGCAAAGAACAAGGGGCGATTACTGTAATAGCCGCCATCGCTGCCGCCCTTGAGATACGCCCACAAGAGCAGATCGGCAAATTCCGGATCGGTCCGGCGGTAGAGCTTGCTCATCAGCGCATAGTATTCCGGGACCCAGGGGCCGAGATGCGCATGATCGCCGATGGGGGGAATGCGGCGCACTTTCTCCTCGCCATCATAGTTACCGGTGCCATCCCGCATGACTTCCATTGGATGAGGGCATTCCGGTGTCAGGAGCAGGATGCCCCAGCGCAGGTAGTCTTTCAGGCGCGGCATCAGGGTGGGATCCGAAACACCATGGCTTGCCAGATGGAAGGCCAGGTTCATGCGGCACTTGGACGCGTGGAGATAATAGCAGGCCGGGTTCTCGTACCATCTTCCGCTGTCGGGGGTGCAGTAGACCATGATCGCTTTTTCCATCAGCCGCGTGGCATGGCGGACGAACTCGTCGGCATCGGGATTACCGTGGAAGACCAGACCGATGGCGCCGACGACATCCACGCGGTCAGCCTCGAAATTGGCGTTACGGGAATTGAAATTCCAGTTCATGAAGTCGCGGGTCACATATAGGTGGCCCATCAACATCAGGAACGAACGCACGCGCCGTTCTTCATCCGGAGTGAACACCCCCGTGGCCGCCAGCAGGTCATAGTCTTCCGCCCAAGGCGTGATGGGCCGTGCGCCGACCGGACTGTACATGTCGCCGAAATCGCGTCCGAGCAGGGTCATGCGGCTGCGGATATGGGCGACCCCGGCAATTTCGCGCTTGCGCCGCCAGGCTGCCACCGGATCCCCGTTCACGAGGGCGCTCAGGCCAGTTGTGGCGGTGGATCCGCGATGATCTTGCTCAATCTTTTGCCAGACAGGAGCAAAGGTCGGGGAATTCCGTTTGCGCCGCAATGCGATCAGGCTGTCCCGGCGCGCCACGACGAACGGCCGTGCGACATGGTCCTGCTCATCCAGTCGCCATTGTTTGAACTCAGTGAGGCGGGGCGATGAATTCTTGTGCTGGACGAGACCGAATTCCTTGAAGGGGCCGTCGTTGTGATCGAAGTCAGACACCAGGATACCCCATTGCCTTTCCCCGTTGAAGAAACCGAACCGGAAGAAGGCATCGCCGTCCTGACGGGTGTGGGCGGTGATCATGGAAATAGTGGATCCCACCATTTCCGGGAAAGGCCAGTCGAGTTCACGCCGTTCGGGCGGGGTGTCGCCCGGTCCCTGGGCGAGCCGTTCGAATTCACGGTCGATCCACTCCCCGCGCCGGAGGGTGAACACGCCGATGTAGTCTTTGGAGTCCAATCCGCCGGCGGTCATGGCATAGCCGAACCCCTGCGGCGGGATCCACCAGGGCGTCTGTTCCTGAAGCCGGGCCAGAAGCCGGTCTTGGGCCGCCAAGGTCGTCCAGTGAACGTTCCCGGCCTCGGGACACCAGTTCAGGTATCCTCTGCCCCCGGTGAATTCCTTCAGTGAAAACTCAAAGGCGGCGTTCACCAGTGGGGCCGAAATTTCGCGGGCCAGCAGATAGGCCTCATCGCGGTGGGCCGTGTATTGCAGGGTGTAGTCTGAACCGTCCGACAAATGATAGGCGAGCTCGACTTCCAGAAGCAGGGGGCCTTGTTTGAGTACCGTGGTCTTGCGGGTGAGCACGGTGATGCCGACGGGCAGCTGCAAGCGGCCCTGCCCCCGCCACAGGCCGTCCACACCCTTGACCGCGAGGAGCGGCGGCAGGGGATCCGAACCGGTACCGTACGGGATCCGGAACTGCGCCCGCCCGGTGTCGATGACGGCGGTTTGGTTGCCGGGTTCAGCCTGCAAGGTTAGATCCGGTATTTTGGTGGGGCGAGGCGTCCCTGCCGAGCCGTCTTGGATTTGGTAAAGGGCGACGACCTTGTCGCTGAGGGCCGGAAGATCGGTAAAGGTCAGCACCTCATCGCCGATGCATTGGAAGGGCAGGGGCGTGTCGGGCGCTTCAGAGGAGAGCAACAGCAGAGCGGCCGGATTGGCGGGGATGGCGGGTGGTAAACGCAGTCGCAACTCCTGGCGGGGGAAATCGTAGTGAAAGGGATTTCGCAGTTTATCCTCAGCCACTTGCCGGTAAGAGGTTCCCTGGTGCTCAAGTTGTTCCGGGAAAGGACTGGTGAAGGTGCGGGGCGGAGCGCTTTCCCATTCCCCGGCGGTGAGACTCAGGACGGTCTCGCGCCCGGACTCTACGACCACATCGTGGGCGAGAAAGCGAAGATGGACATCAAAGCGTTCCGGATCGAGCGTGACCGATAGAAACTCATGATGGCCCGCCGGCGCTGGATCAAACCGGAAATGGCCGCAGGTGTCGGTTCGGGTTGTGAGCGTCTCCAGCGGTCCCATTTCGATGCCATAATGCATGTGGGGTTCAATGTAGGTGGCAGGATCCTGTTCCCTGACTTGCATGGCCAGCCCCAGGGTGACGGTGCCCTCTGATACGGGACGGCCGTCGGGGAAGCGGATGGTTCCCGAGAGTTTTCCCGGTGGGGGCGACGCAGGGATTTGAACTGGTGATGCGGAAGGACAGACGGGCGATACCTGTTTGGCTTGGGCCTCGCGTCGGCAGCGGCGAAGGGTTGAGGCCAATTTGGTTTTGCGTTCCGGCGAATCAGCGAGGCTGGCAGCCTTATCGAAGAGCTGGGAGGACTCCTTTTGCATCAGTTCTTCGTACTCTTCACCGGTCATTCCCGCCTTCTCGTATTTCGATCCGCGGAAGAAGTCATATTGACTAAAGCGGTGGTAGTCCTCCGCCAGATCAAGTGTGAGGGCCAGACGTGAGTCGGTGTCTGGCGGAGTTGCCTGTTTAAGGACGGCCATGGCGCCGGGAAGATCGCCGAGCGCCCGCAGGGCGGCATGATGCAGGCCGGGCAGACGATTCTTAAGTTCCTGGGAAGTGGCGGCATCCTGCCCAGCCGCCTCGCAAAGACGGCGTGCGGTTTCAAAACGATGGGAAGCCAAGGCCTGGTCAATAGGTGTTGTTTTCACAATTTTGGAGTGCGGTGGCTTGACACCGCTTTATCAGGCGCAGCTTGATGCGCCGTTTTGATGCAGCCCGTCAAGCCGGGCTGCGAGAAAGCGGTGTCAAGCCACCGCACTCCAAATCAATGATTCAAAGTAAAATAATTATTACTTTGCCTGCAAGCCTATAAACATGATTTTTTTGAGATAATTACAAGGATACAGATAAATCATTGGTTAAAACAAAAATAGTGCAATATTATCTTGAGTGCGCAAATGATAGGTGGCAACCTCCGATGCAACGGTGTGATTCAAACGTGAAAAGGGAAGGACTGAATCCAATGAGCAAAACGGGCTGGATATTAGCGATGGTGGGGGTGTTGGCGTTTGGCGTGCTGTCAAGGGCCACGGAAACCGAGAATCATCAACTTCGCATTCTGCCGGCCCCCCATTCGACAAGCCCAGGGCAGGCAGGTAAAATGATCATTGATGGCAAAATGGACGATTGGGATCTATCCGGCGGCCTTTTCGCCTGTGGCGATGTGGAACACCTGCGCGACCAGTATTCGGTGTGGATACATGGCATGTATGATGCGGATAATCTCTACCTGCTGGCGCGCTGGTGCGATCCCACGCCTTTGAACAATCCCGGGAATGTGGGCGGGCACGGATGGAATGGTGACTGTCTGCAAGTGCGTTTCATTCTTTTCCCGAATATGCCGGAAAAGACCACGACGTGGTGGACATTGTGGCGTGATGCCAAGGGCGGTTCCGTTGCGGATCGCTCCTGGCCCGGCCCCGTGAATGGCGTGCCGGACAATCCTCTTCCGCCTTTGGAGCGCGCCGAGGAACAGGGGTTCAAGCAGTCCTTCCAGGTGAATCCGGATGGTAAAGGCTATGTCCAGGAAATTGCCATACCCTGGAAGTTGCTCAGCGTCTCCGGCAAGGCGCCGCAGGTTGGCGAAAAGTTCAAAATGACGGTTGAACCCAATTTTACCGCAGGGACCTACGGGCGTATTACGATCAAGGATCTGTTTGATGAGTCCGTCAAAGCGCCGGATAGGATCTTCACGTTTCGCGCCTATCCGCATTGGGGATGGGCAACCCTGGAAGCCGCGGGCAAGGTTGCCCCGCAACCGGTGCGATTGGCGGATCGAAGAACCTTTGCGGCGTCCCTCCAAAATAATGTTCTTGTGGTCGACTGGACAGGGGTGGTCAAGAAATTCGAGTGGCCGGGCTTCAAGCCGATCCTCTTTGAGATGCCCTTTGACGGCTATGTCTCCCTGAATCTTGTCGGTTCCGACGGGGTGGTGGCGCGGCATCTTCTCAACTGGGATCAGCGTACCAAGGGCAAGTATACGGTGCAGTGGGACGGCCTTTCCGACGCGACTTACCGCACGCCCGGGCAGCCTGTACCGGCGGGGGATTACACCTGGAAAGCCATTGCGCATCCCGGCGCCAAAATGACGTTCCGTGGTTTTGCCTGCTATGGCGGGAAGATGCCTTGGGAGTCCAGTCCGAAAAACGAATGGCTTGGCGACCACGGCGTTCCTTCCGCAGTGGTGACCGATGGGGAGCGCATGTATCTGGCCTGCAACGGGGCTGAGGGGGGGCGCCATGTGCTCGCCACCGATTTCCAGGGTTCCCTGATCTGGGGCTTGCAGAATACCACCGGCGCCGCTGACCCTGAGCATATCGCCGTGGACAACGGATTTGTCTACATCCTCCATCCGAAGGTCAGTTGGATGGAGGCCGGGGCATTGATTTCGCGGGTGGATGCCAAGTCCGGCGCTTATGCGCCCTGGCCGGGGACCAAGTCCCACATCCTGAACATTGCGGGTGTTTGGCCGGAAAATAAGGCGGGGGCTGATCATTTCGATGGGATGGATGCACAGGACGGCAAGCTCTATGCCTCAGCCAGCGATCCTTCCTTTTTTAATTCGGATGTGATCGACTGGAAGTCCTTGGTAACCCAACTCAAAACCAATACGCCACTTGCCCGGCGGATTATGGCCAAGGTCAAACCTGAAACCTGCACGCGTTTGAATGATTTCCTGGCAGGGAAGACACCTCAGGAGAAGGCTTTTCCCACGTGGCCCGGGGGACCCAAATTTGATGCCGAAGTGATTCGTGAACTCACTGCTCTGCTTGCGGCAACCGACCTGGCACCGGATACCGCGACGCTTTCTCCGCCCGTCCGGGCGCTTGCCAACCGGCGGTTTCTGGAGAAGGCCTTTTCTCCGGCCCTTCGGGCACTGGATGCGGCTGCGGTGGTCGTGCTTGATATTGATAAGGGTAAAATCATCCAGAGCTGGCCCGTTCCGTTTGGCGGGGCGCTCAAGGTGGTGAATAGCCGGTTGGTCTATGTCATTTCCGGCAGCACGGAAATTCTGGCGCTCGATACGTTGACAGGAAAGACCGCGACGCTGGTTAAGGGCTTACAGAACGCCCAGGGCATTACCGTGGATGCCGTCGGCAAAATCTATGTGAGTGTCCGTGAGCCGGATATGCAGGTCATGGTCTTTAATCCTGATGGAAAAGAAATTTCACGCATCGGACGCAAAGGGGGCCGTGCGCCCCTGGGCCTCTGGCAGGCTGATGGGCTGTTCAATCCGGCGGGTGTGGCGGTGGATCGCGAGAATAAGTTGTGGGTGATGGAGCGCGATCCCCATCCCAAACGCGTGAGTGTGTGGACCCTGGCGGACAAGAGATGTGTCGCCGACTTTTTCGGTCCGACCCAGTATGGTGCGAGCGGGAGCGCCATCAATCCGCGCGATCCGAATCTGATGGTTGGGGTCGGGTGTGAGTGGCGGCTGGATCCCAAGACCGGAAACTCGGTGTGTGTCGGCGCGTTTGACCGGCAATACCACAGTTTTGCCACCTTCCGGGAAGGCAAGAACGGGCGTTTATATTTGTATACCGATTATGGCCATGCCGGGACGGCGGGGATTCAGGTGTGGGAACGCCTGGGGGATGCAAACTATGCCTTGCGCGCCGTGCTGCGGGTTGAGGGCGATCTGCGAAAAGGCCCCGGCAAGACGGTTGTTTGGGTGGATGCAAACGGGGATGGCAAGGAGCAACCTGAAGAGGTGCAGAGTCGGGATGGCGCCCTGATTTGCTCAAGTTCCCAGGGCTGGTCCATCAATCTCGGCCCGGATCTGACCTTCTATGGTCTGGATTATAGTGATAAGAAACTGAAGGCCCTGTCCATGGACGGCTTTTCCGCCTCCGGTGCCCCCAAGTATGACCTCGCCAAACTGCATTTGATGCCGGAGGCCATGAGTGTCGGTTACGAAAATGGGGCGGGTTGCGCGGTGCCCAGTGCCGATAACAAAACGATTCTCCTTAACTTGCGCGTCAAAGATCATCCGGCAGGGTTCCTGTGGCATGGGTTTGATCTGGCGACAGGGAAACTCCTCTGGACGTACCCGAATCCCTATCTCAATGTGCATGGCTCGCACAATGCTCCCGCGCCGGAGCCGGGTTTGTTCCGGGGGGCGTTCAGTCCGATCGGGGCGGTTGAGTTCGGGGGTGGCAAGCAGGCCTGGATTATCAATGGCAACGTCGGCGAGTGGAATGTGCTCACCTCGGATGGGTTCTACCTCACCCGGCTTTTCAACGGCAATATTTTCGAGTATCGCTGGCCGACCAACACCCTGCCGGGTTCGGATATGACGGATGTTCCTCCGGGCTGTGGCGGTGAGGATTTTGGTGGTTCGGTGTCGCAGGCGAAAGATCACAGGATCTACGTGCAGTCGGGCAAGAATGCGATCTGGAATCTGGAACTGACCGGGTTGGAACAGATCACGGCAATTCCCGGCGGCAAGGTGACGCTGACCGACGCCGACACGAAGCAGGCCTTGGCGTTGCGTGAAGACGTCTTGCAGTCCGCAAAGGTGGGGGCCAAGGCCAGCGTGAAGCGCGCCGCGGTGGTGTTTACCGGTAATGTTCAGCAGGATTTCAATGGCGCATCGTTGATGGATTTTCAGAAAATGGAAGATGCCCGGGTGCGTACCGCGCTGGCTCATGACGACACCACTTTGTATCTGGGGTGGGAGGTCAAGGATGCCACGCCCTGGATCAACGGGGCCACCGACATTTCCCAGATGTACGCCTGCGGGGATACGGTGGATTTCCAGATCGGCGCCAACCCGGCCGCGGATGCCAGGCGCCAGAAGGCGGCGAAGGGGGATCTTCGGCTTTCGATCGGGAACTATCAGGGAAAACCCACGGCGGTGCTCTACAAGTTTGTTTCCGCTGACAAGAAGCCGCGCACGTTCTCGTCTGGTGTCATCCAGGGTTACCAGGTGGACTGGGTGGATGTGCTGGCGGAGGCGAATATCAAGGTTAAGGTGGGCAAAGACGGTTATACCGTTGAGGCCGCCGTTCCCCTGGCAGCATTGGGACTTACGCTGACCCCGAATCTGTCGTTGCGTGGCGACATGGGCGCGACGCATGCCGATTCCTCGGGCGGCCGCACGAAACTCCGCACCTACTGGGCCAACCAGCAGACCGGGTTGGTGGATGATGTGGTCTTTGAACTCCAGTTGACACCGCAAAATTGGGGCGAACTCGTGTTTGAATAATCAACTCGTTTTGTTTTGCATTTTATCAGTGTGGAAATGATGATCTCGTAGCACAAATGAAAAATTTGGGATCAAAACGCATACGGGTTGGGGTCTATGGGGTGAACGGGCATCAGATTCATCGCCTGCTGGCGGAACATCCCCTGGCCGAATTGGCTGCCGTGGCGGCGTTTCCGGATGCCGATTGTCCTGCTGGCTGCCGCCGATATGACACGTTGGATGCCCTGCTGGGTGACCCGGAGATTGACCTAGTGTCATTATGTTCACCGCGGCGTGCCGATCAGGCGGTTGATGCCCTCAAGAGCCTTAAGGCGGGCAAGCACGTTTATGCGGAGAAACCCTGCGCCCTCACGGAGGCCGGCCTGGACGCGATCATCACCGCCAGCCGGGAAACGGGATTCCAGTTTCATGAGATGGGCGGCCAGGTCCCGGGAAGTCCCTATGAGGAGATGGCCAAAGAAATTCAGGGGGGTACCATTGGGACGGTCGTTCAGGTGCTGGCGCAAAAATCCTATCCCTGGGCGGCGTGGCGGCCGGGTGATGAGGCGGTGGATGGCGGCCTGGCCTTGCAGGTGGGGGTCTATGTGGCCCGCTTTGTCGAGCATGTGGCCGGCGTGCGCATCGTCTCGATGGAGATGGCGGAGACCCAGCTGGGTAATACCATCCCGGGAAGTGAATGTCGGCGTGCCGCCTCCTTTCTGATGCAGCTTGAAAATGGTGGTGTGGCCAGCGGGATCTGCAATTATCTCAACCCGATGCAGGAACGGTGCTGGGGTTATGAAATCCTTCGCATTTTCGGAACGCAAGGTGTGGTTGAATCCAATGCTGACGGTTCACTGGCGCGGGTAGTACCCCTGGGTGGCACTCCTCGGGATCTGGTCATTTCGGAAACATCGAAGACGTGTTTCGATCTCTTTGTTGAAAATCTGCTAGGAGGCCAACCTATGCCGATGAGCCTGGAGGATGAACTCCGGCCCACCTGGTGGGTGGTGAAGGCGAAGACAAATCCCTAGCCTTGCAGTCTGGCACTGTTGAAAGGAATGCATCATGACCCCTCGTAAGTACAACCCTGATTTCAAAGTACGGACCAATGATTACACCATTCTTATGGGAGTGGATGCCAGGCTTTCGGATGGATTGCAGCCGGTGCGCCCCGATGACCACATCAAGTGGGATGTGGTTGGCTGGAATTCCCCCTCTCAGACGATCACGTGGGAAATCGATGTTCCGCAAGCCGGTCGCTATGGCGTGAATGTGCTGTTGAATCAGGAATCACCACAGAAGGTGAGGCTTGAGGTCGCCAGTAGTGAATGCCGGATCACGGGCATCGCCGATCCGGATCAGCCGCGAATCAAGTTCTGGAAAAGATTGCCCTTGGACGGCACATTGATGCTTCCGCAGGGGAAGCAGACGCTGGTCTTATGTGCCATGAACTTGGAGGGAGCGGAGCCTTTCAACCTCATTCTGCGGTCCATCGAACTGGTTAGGCCCGAGGTGCAACAGCGCTTACATCAACAGGCACTTGCTCAGCGCGCTGAGGCAACCTGGCTGCAGGAGTGCAAGTTCGGGATCATGGCGCATTGGACCTCAGAGGCGTTCCCGCGTCACGGTGATCGGTTGCCTTATGAGCAGGCGGTGGCGGCGTTTGATGTGGATCGGTTTGCCAGTCAAGTGGCTGAGGCTGGCGCCCGGTTTGTCGTGTTGGTTACGGCGCATGCCATGCAATTTATTCCTGCGCCGATCAAGGCTTTGGACCGGATTCTGCCCGGTCGCACTACCTCACGCGATTTGATCGCTGAGCTGATTACCGCGCTCGATAAGCGGGATATCAAATTGATATTATATTATCACTTAGGCTCGCTCGGGGATCCTGAGTGGTGCGACGTGAGTGGCTTTTGGGAGACCGACTCCCGCAGGTTTTTTCAAAACTGGTCCGATATCGTTGGCGAAATTGGCCGGCGTTATGGCGAGAAACTCGCTGGTTGGTGGTTTGATGACGGTACGGCCAATTATTATTATCGAGGCGCTCCCTGGCAACAGTTGTACCAAACTGCCAAAGCGGGTTGGTCTCAACGGTTAGTTGGCTTCAATGCCTATACCTGGCCGATTTCGACAGAGTTTATGGATTATTACACCGGCGAGTGTACTGATGATCCGTCCGGATACGGTTGGTTGCCGCGCAACGGAAACGGGATATATATGGATGGTCCGGGGACGGGTTTGCCGGCCTGCGCAACCAATGTGGTTGAGGCCGATTGGGTGCATGACAAGAAAGATACGGAAATTGGACCACCACGCTGGAGCCTTGAAACGTTGCGCCAGTATTTGGCAGAGTCCGTTGCACATCGTAATGTCCAGATGATGAACCTGGAGATTTACCAGGATGGCAGTTTCTCGCCAGGAACCATTCAACTCTTTGCACAAGCCAAATCGGCGCTTGAAGGATAATCTCCTCGTCATATTAATATCTTGCTCGGATTCACCTCAAAACACCAATGTTTCACGAATTTATCATAGGGCAAAAGCCCTTTTGGGGATTCAAAAAAAAGCATCAATAAAGTCCTTGCCCTATGAGAAATTCGTGAAACGTATTCGCGGCAGGAGGAACGAGAGTTGAAGGGAATTTTGAATTCTCTGTGTCTCCGTGAACTCAAGCGAAGCGGGTGGTAAATCTTCCTTAAAGGCTGAAGTTCTACGTGCCTTCCTGGCACGAGGTGTTGTAGAGTGATTTTTTTGCAAATCGGTGGCAGGGCACTGCCCATGAACAGAAATAAATTAATTTTTGGTATTAGAGAGGAAAATCATAATGAGCGTAACTTGTAAGAATGTTGGAATCATGGTCGGGCTTAGCCTGGCTCTAGTCTCAGGGGCTATCGCGGGAACAAATAAAGCGGCATCCTTTGCTGAGTTTGATCGCCGGGCACAAGCCGGAGAGGATTTGTCAGTCGTCTTTTTTGGCGGTTCGTTAACCTATGGCGCCAATGCGAGTGATCCCCTGCTTACCAGTTACCGCGGCTTGATGGCCCAGTATCTCAAGGATCGATATCCCAAGGCCCGCTTCGCGATCCATGATGCCGCCATCGGCGGCACCGGTTCCAATTTGGGGTTATTCCGGTTGGAACGGGACGTGTTGGCTCACAAACCCGACCTGGTCTTCCTGGATTTCACCGTGAATGACGGCTATGACTCCAAGGATGTTGAGACGCTCTGTTTTTACGAGACCCTGATGCGCCGCATGATCGGGCAGGGGATTCCCGTTGAGCAGTTGTATTTTGCATTCAAGTGGCAGTTTGGCGCGGCCTATAAGCTGGAGGAAGTCTATCGCCGTACCGATCATAAGAAGCTGGCGGCGGCTTACCATACTGCCGAAGGCGATCTTTATCCGCTCATGCAGGGACTCTGTACCAGAGGTAAGCTGACACTGGATCAGGCCTGGGCCATCGATGCGGTTCATCCTGACGATGCCGGCTATGCCGTTTTCTTTGAGGCGGCCCGCCTGGGGTTCGAGGAAGCCGTCAAGGAGGGCCGCGTTTGCGTGGTGCCGGAGAAACCCGTTTTTGGACAGATGAAGTCCTTCAAGCGGATTCGTTTGGCCGATTCAGATCTGCCGAAAGGGTGGAAGCGGACCAAGACCTACCGGACGTCCCTCTGGTTCGATGGTCTCTCCAGTCGCTGGATGAGCGATGTGGCGATGTGTGATGCCAAGGAGGCCGGCGCGATCGAGCCGCTCCGTGTAGAGTTCGAAGGGACGTTGCTCGGGTTCTTCGGTGAGGCGAGCCAGGACGGCCTTTCCGCCGAGATCCGCGTGGATGGCAAAGTGCTTCCCTATGAGGTAGGGCGGAGGACGGGGATTGAAAAGCTTCCCGTCTGGCCGTTCAAAACCATTCATGGACAGGGCAATCTCTTCTACTGGCGCAAGGCCCTGACGCCGCTTTCACCCGGAAAGCATGTCCTGGAAATCATCCCGCTTGTGCAGGATGGTGACAAGGGCCAGTTCCGGATCGAAAGCGTCTGTACGGCGGAGATAGAGTAGATCCCCTTCGGCTCAAAGAGAGGCTGTAGGCGAGGAATCTGTGTCTCTGTGAACTCAAGCTTGGTACTCCAAGCGGGTGGTTCGTATTTCTTGCGAAATGGGCCTGTTTGTTTCTTTAAACACCGCTCATTTTTTCGTTCGGGATCAGGATGTCTGACCGGACGCCAGTGCTCTACTTCACTTCATCTTCGAACACGGCGGGGACGAGGGTTTGGCCTGGGACTTTCTCGCCTTTGCGTTGACGATCAATGAGATCGATACACAAGTTCAGGATCTTGGTGCTGTCAAATCCCAGACGCCGGGTAGCCAAAACGCTTTTTGTCCAGGGAAAGTTGCAGTGCTCCACGACATCAATATCATCCGGCACCCTGACACCTGAAGCAATCAATCCGGCTTGGGCTTCCTCAACAAGATTGTCGTCGAAGATGATGAGTCCATCAGGCCGGGCTTCCGGACGATCATGCATCAGCAGACGCACGCAATTACGCGCCCCTTCCGGTGCGCCCTGGCTGAGCGTGAGCCGCCAGTGCGGGGGGGACTCCAGTCCCCGTTTGGCGAGGGCGGCGTTCAGATAGGGATCATTATCCTTCAAGCCCGGCACCAACAGCATGGCGATGCGCTTGCGTTTCCGTGAGGCCAGATGATCCAGTGCCCGGTCGATAAAAGAGTGGCCGTCGGTGGTCACGATCGGCACATGCGGATACTTTTGTTTGCTTTCGAAAGCCACCCGCGGAACGCCCGGCATGTCCAGGATAGGTGAGCCTTCCAATTCGAAGGGGGGGAACGCAAAAATGATGCCGGCCAACTGGTGTGAGGCCAGGCTGTCCAACAAGCGTTGGCGGTCTTGCGAGTCCGTGTGAACGTTGATTCCATGAAAACGGAAAATATTCCGCTCCGTGGATTGTTGATAGGTAATCGCAACATTTTCCAACGACTGGTAGAACTTATTGAACCCTCCTTTTGAGGCGGACGGGTCGTGTGCGAATACCAGTGCGAGATTGACCAAATGGGGTGGGGTATCGACCACATGAGTCCCCAACCTGGGGCGCTTGCGAATGAAGCCTTCGCGTCCTAATTGATTCAGCGCACGGTGCACGGTGAATCCGCTCACCTTGAAATGGTTGGCTAATTCGGATTGGTTAGGCAGTTTCCCTCTCGCCGCGTAGGTTCCGTCGAGGATGGATTGCCGGAGTTGTTCAACAACGCGATGCTGTTGGCTCCCGCCCCCCGACTTATTCGCCTTGGCGTTTTTTTCCGTTTTCTTCATAGTGGCCAATAAATAGCGCAGTTAGCTGCTGATAACAAATCATTTATTGATCTGGAGAAAGATTCATTGGATGAATATGTAGTCTGCACTCAATTTGGCATAGCCGGAAACAAAATCCGAATTTTTCACATGGATCTACAGGATGCACAGGATAGGTTGAATTAAAACCACCTCATCTTTTCCCATCCTGTCTAACATGTACATCCAGGTTTGATCTCATCTTCTTTATCTTCTCCGAATCCTGTCCATCACTCGATTGATTGAAGTCGTAAGGCTAAATATGAGCAGTTCAGTAGCGCTTTTATTAATTGGTCATGCATATATAATATTGGTAAAAACAATATAAAAAATATAATTATGTTTTGCTTTTCAGAGATTTTAGCGCATAATCTATAAACAACATTGAGATACGAAAAAGCCTAAGGGGGGGGATTCTGTATGAAGTCACAACCAAACGTGTCTTTGGGTTTGAGCGGGGAGGCAAAAGGAGTCAGAACCATGAATACAATACAGGGGTTTCTTTTGAATGTTTTTTCAGCATGCGGGCTGACCGTGGCGATAGGGCTGGGGTGTCTGGCCATGGCTCCGCTGGTCACGCTGGGCGCTACCCAGACTTGGACCGGTGGTGGCAACGCCAATAATAGTGGAAGTTGGGAAACCAATTCGAATTGGTCCACCACCAAACCCGCCAGTGGCGACACGGGTTCTCTTATCAATGTCACAGCAGGTATTCGTGTGGTGTCCAATGAGACCGCCGAGACCATCACTCAGTTGGTGATGGTGCAAACCAGCTCCTCCGCCACGAACAAACTACTGTTGGGTGGCGCGCTGAATGTTCTCGGTGCGACGCCGCTTAGTCTCAGTTCGCCCGCCGGCACCAACAACCTGGTCCTCGATCTCAATGGCAACTCGCTCGTTGTCTCCAATACCGCCAGCTACTATCCAACCCTCAGCGGCACGGTGAACATGGGGCCCGGGTCATATTTTAACATGATGCAAGGCAGTTCGGGGGGCAACGGCAATATGGTCTTCAGCAATACGGGCTACCTGGCGCAGAACAATTCCACGGTTAACTACCAGATTCTTGGTGGGAACCAGTCTGGTAATACCCGTCGGTTTGTCAATACCGGGACCTGGATTCTTACCAACAATTCCGCCTTCAATTACAACAGCGCATTCGGATGGGGCACACCGGCCAACTCGGGCACGCTGATCATTCGGGACAGTTCCACACTGAATGTCGGCACCATGAACAACACGGGCTACTTGGAACTGGGGGGGACCAACGCGATTATCGGCTCAAATCCCACGCTGAACAACTCGGGCACCTTCAACGTGATTTGCCCCAACGCCACTGTCGGGAACGGAAACGGCATCCCCACTTTGCTAAACAGCGGCACGATGAACTTGGGGTCAAACGGCATCCCTTGCGCGGTTCTCTTCGACGGGCAATCGGCCGTGTTTTCCAACGCCGCAACGATGAATATCGTTACGGGTTCGACCATCACTCTTCAGTTCCGACCGGGAAACGGTACTGTGTGCCAATTTTACAACACCGCGACCGCTGCCATGGATAACGTCACGCTTGATTATAATCTTGTAACAGGCAACCTGAACAACAATTACAATTCCTTCAATAACTCGGGGCTGTGGACGCTAACCAATGGCAGCCGGGTCATCGGCACAGGATGGAACATGAACAGCTCTGGCATCCACGGGTTCAACTCCGGTACCGTGCGCGTCAGGAGTGGTTCGACACTGGGCTTCCTCGACTTGGCGCAAACGGGTACGCTCGAACTCGGAACCAATGTGACCGTGGGGGGGAGGGGCAACCTCATTCTGAACAACACTGGCTCCGGCACCGTCACGGTCACTGGGGCCAACGCCCTTTTCGGGGACACCGGGGAAAACAGCGATAGCGATGGCAATCCAACATTCAACAACGGGAGCGCCAGCAGCCAGGGGGCTCGTCTCACGGTTGGCGATGGAGTCATTTCTTCGGGCTTCGTGATTCAAGGCGTCAACAGCTATCTGAATAATTACTTTGGCAACACGGTGACCGTCAGTCAGGCGTCGACACTGAGGCTGACGGCCAACGTCTATCCGGGCATCGGTCGCAACCGCGCTGCCTCGATATACAATACTGGGACCGTCTTTCACGTCGGCACCGTGCAACTCCAGCCAGAGGGATCTGGCACCACTGGAATCAACAATTACGGCACCTACATGGTAGGCCAAGGAAATGTGGCGACAGCTACGATCCAACGACTTGCCCAAAGCCAGAGCGCTTTTCCTGCAACGCCCTTCTACAACAACGTGGGCGCGACGCTGGCTGGCGCGGGTGTGCTGATCCACGTCAATTCCACAGGTAACAGTACCGCTGATTTTCTCGGCCTGGCTAACGTCGGCACGATCGCCCCGACTACTGGTGGCGCATTGACGATCCAGAACGTCATAATCCAAAACACCGGCACGATCAACCCGAACAACTCCTCACTGATCCTGGCAAACGCGAGCCTGACCAATTCCGCCATCGTGTCGATTCAAAACGGGGGCCTGCTTGAGGCCAATACCTTTGTCCAGTTGGCGGGCGGCACGATGACCAACTGGGGGGGCGCCAACCAGTTCAGCGTCGCCAACCCGACGGTCAGTCGGACGACTGCCGATACGATCGTGTTGACCAATGGCACCATCTCCTTCCGGGCGATTACGAATGCGGATGTATACGCCAATGGCAATGGGACAGTAGGTAACCAGCTTACCAATATCCTCTATCAGGGGACCAATGCCTTCCGCCTTGATGCGGCCTCCAATACCCTCGCGAAAACCCAGACCTATACTTTCGCGAGCAATCTCGGCCCTACCAACTACGCACGTCTGGAGTTGTTAAATGGTGCCATGTATCGCAATGGCAACGTGACGATCGGCACCAACGGGACGCTGCTTGTCTCCAATGGTGTGAGTACCGTCAGCGGAACCCTGACCTTTGATCCCACCGCCACCCTCTCGGTTGATTTGAGCAAGACCAGTGGATACGGCGCCTTGATCGCGCAGAGCAATGTCGATCTCGGCGGTTGTGCCCTGAACATCAATCTTGGCTCGGCACCTGTGGTGGGTTCGTCGTTCATGATCATCAGCAATAGCGCAGGTTACACAACGAATTCGTTTGGAACCAGCCGGCAGGTGTTGACGGTGAATAACACCAATTATGTGGTGAGGATCAGCACGGCTACCAATGGGGTGTCGCTGAACTGCAGCTTGCAGACCCGTGGCTTCCGTCTGATCATTGAGTAACAAGCGTGACAGTAAAGGGGGGAACACCATGAACTTGTCACGAAATAAAAGTAGGTTGATCGGATTGATGGTCTGGCTCGGGTTAGGCCTGATGGCGCTGGCCGGGCCTGTCGCCCAGACGATCCCGTTCAGCAATATGTTCAACTATGCCGTGGGAAAGACAGTGCAGTCCATGACTAATGAGGGATGGGATGCGTCCAGTCCGCTGGTGCAGGTACAAACGAACGTAGTATACCCCGACACTGCGTCCGTTATCCTGCCGCAGAATACCGCCATGACTAATTATGTGGCTCCGGCGGCCATGACGAATGTCTGGACCGACTTCTATGTCCAGATGGAGCCGCGGAATGAAACGAACGACCTCTCGGCGGATAGCAACGCAGTGATTCAGGTGGCGTTGGACTGGCTTGGGTATCTTCAGGTCTACGACCGCACGAACGGCTGGTTGAGCCTGAGCAACACCGTGCGGGGAGCGCCGGTGACAGCGTTCACGAACGGGCAATGGGGCCGCGTCACGCTGTTTCAGAACTATGTCGCCGGACAATGTGCTGTTTTCCTGAACGGGACCTTGCTCAAGGAGTTGCAGCCATTCGGGAGCAATGTGACCGCCTGTTCGCATGTCCGGGTGGAAGGCGGCGACACGACGGGTTCGTACTTCGACAACTTCATCATGACCTGTACGATTCCTGCAGGATTTGCCGATGCGCAGGAGATCGATACTTATGGTTACGTGGCCCTGACATTCAACGTTGGCCCCGGCCAGACGTATACGAATATCCAGTCCGCGATCGATGCCGCGATGAACCGGTATACCCTCAACATTACGAGCGGCACGTATAATGAAAATGTCACGATCACCCATTCCGTGATCATCACCGGGGGCGTCTTTACCATCAACAACATGACTCTGGGGACCAATTCGACCACGACGATCAGACAGGGTTTGAGCGGTAGCAATTTGACGCTCCAAGCCGGTGCCCATCTTAACGTGACCGGTTCAGTTGTGGCGGTCAGCAATCTTTCAATCAATGCGGGAGCCAGACTGGTGGTGGTGAACGGGACGGTGGTAGCCAACGGATTCACGTTCACCGGGTCATTTACCCTGGATCAGAACTGGGGCACTCCTGCGGCGGCCGCGATCCTGCCCTATCAAGAGAATTTTGATGTCTACCAGCCCGGAATTCCTCTCAATCTCTTGGGGTTCCGCGGATGGGGGGCTTCGGACAACAGTGTCGTTGTGGAGCAGACCCGGTACGTCAGTGCCAGCAATGGGGTGGACCTTGGTTATTTCAAGACGCTGTCCAACCGGGTGAGTGCGGCCGGTGTGGGTCAAGTGTGGACGGATATGAGGGTGAACCCCGCCTATAGTGCGAACGATGACACGACGGCGGTACGATCGACGGCCGCCTTCATGATGGTGGTGACCACGAATGGTTACCTGAGCTTCTACGACCAAACCAACTCCTCGTGGGATGTTTGCACAAAGGATATCTGGCAGAATAATGTGGCCCAGCGGACAGGGCAGTGGAGCCGGGTGAGTGTGCTGTGCGATTACAACACCAAGAAATGCGCGGTCTTCCTCGACGGGGTACTCCTGCGGCAGGGCTTGCCCTTCATCAATCCCGCGCTGGGCACGAATTCGGGGTTCTCGATGGCGAACGAGGAGACGAATGTGGTCAGTCTTGATGATGTTTATGTGGGCGCGACCTATCCCTCGACCTTGACCAACGATGTGAATACCAATGGGATTCCCGATGCGCAGGAAATCCTCCTGACAGGCGACATTCTCCATCCCGAAATGGGGTCCATTTTCACGATCCGGTAAAACTATTAATCTGCAACCGCATAAAGATTCAACTAATCAAGAAATGAAGAAATTAAAAGAGAGGGGTTTCACGCGAAGCCGCGAAGGACGTGAAAAAAGAAATGAATCAATAGAATGATGTGAGGCGCCCTGACTTCATGCGTCTTGCTAATGTTCCTGAAATAATCTGGACATCCTCTAAAGGTGGATCGCGACCTCCGGGCGCGATTAGCCGCCGCCCGGAGGTCGGCGGCCACCAGTGGATGTATAGATTATTTCGAGAACATTAGTAAATTCACGAGAAATACCGTTTTGCGATTTTTCAGGGGTGGCGAACAACGGGGGTCAACATGTTGTACATAGAATGCCTTGGCCAGCCATGACAAATCGCAAAACATTTTAGGTTTCGTTTCGCGCTGTTCGCGGCTTCGCGTGAAATTCCATATTTCTTTATTTCTTGATTAGTGGTGAAGTCCTCTTTTAGGCGACAATAAAACAAGGGAAAATATGAAGATGATAAAGTTTGTTAAGGGAATGGGCGTTTGGGCGGTTTGTGTTGCGATGGGATTGTCAGCGAAGACGGGGGCTGCCGAAGAACTGATCGTCACGAATGGCACGAAAATCGCCTTTATGGGAGATTCCATCACGCAGTTTGGGGGAAGCAATCCGGGTGGCTACGTGAACCTGGTAATCAAGGGCCTGGAAGCGAATGGCCTCAAAGTGGCGCCAATCAAGGCCGGTATCAGCGGGCACAAATCCAACGATATGCTGGCCCGGGTTGACCGCGATGTCATTTCAAAGAAGCCCGATATCATGACCTTGAGTTGCGGCGTGAACGATGTCTGGCATGGGGACCGCGGGGTTCCGCTTGAACCATACAAAACGAATATCACCGCCATTGTGGATAAGGCCCAGGCGGCAAACATCAAAGTGGTGATTCTTACCTCCACCCTGATCAATGACATGAACAATCCCAACAGTTTGAAATTGGACGCCTACAATGATTTTCTGCGTTCGCTGGCCAAGGAGCGCAAACTGCCCCTGGCGGACTTGAGTGCCGACATGAAGGAGATCATGAAGGCCAAGGGAACGCGTGCCAATCTCACCGTGGACGGCGTTCACATGGCGCTCAAGGGCGATGTGATGATGGCTACAGGAGTTCTGCGTGCCCTGGGCCTGAATCAGGCGCAACTTGATAAAGCCCACGAAGCATGGCTCGATATGCCTGATACCTGCCTGATCCAGGCCAAGTTCACCCTCCGGCAATACGAAAAGTTTGAGGCGAAGGCTGAGGCGTTGACAAACAAGCCGCCGGTAAACGCTTATATTAACGCCCAGTTCTCCAAGTTCATCGAAGCCGAGACGAAGTAAGGGAACCCGTTCACCACTAATTTGGGAAATTAAAGAAATACAGATATTGCACAGAAGTCGCGAAGATCGCGAAGAAAACGACTTCTATAAGAATTGGGAAAATGAAGGGACGCGAAGTATAACTTATTCTTTAAGATTCCCGGAAAGAACCGTTGCGGGATTTTTATGCGGAGTACCCGCCGCGTAAAAATGCCGTAACATTTCTTGTCTTCGCGATCTTCGCGGCTTCTGTGCAACCTCTTTTCTTGTTTGGATTTCTTCCATTTCCCAAATTAGTGGTGAAGTCCCTCTTGTATTAACGAATTAAGGTTTATGCGACCCTTATGAAGAAAACAGACGCTACAGTTCCGCAGCCTTGGATTGTTTTGCGATTCAATCATTTTGATCCGACCTGGCGACGGTGTTGGGATCGCGATTTCATGGATGAGGGGCGCCGGTTTGTGTCCTATCGCGCCATTGAGGAACGCTGGATCAGTGATGCCATCGCCACCTGCGCCGACGGCATCTCCTGTTTCATGGTCGAATGCTCCTGGGTGCTGCGTCACTATCTGGAACGCCACCCGGAACAGGTGGCGGTTGTTCGGCAACTGGCACAGGAAGGGCGCTTCGAGCTGCTCGGTTCGGGCGAAAACATCGTCGATGCCAATATGATCCACGGCGAAATGCTGGCTCGGAACCTGGTGTTGGGGACTCTCTGGGCCCGTGAGACGCTGGGCGTGAGTCCGACCACCGGTTGGCACAGCGACGGGTTCGGCTCGTGCGCCCAGATGCCTCAGGTTTTCCGTCAGTGCGGCATGGAATGGGTACCGGCTATCAGTTACAACACCCCCGACGCACCGTACTGGCGCGGGTTGGACGGTTCAACGGTGTTTTTCTCCGATACCGCCCGACCTCAGGGGGTCGCCCCGTTCAGCAAGGGAGAACGGCTGGCTCACCGCCTCGCAGTGCCCGGCTATTGCTATGTCAAATTCCCGCCCTGCCCCGAGTGCAAGGGGCAAGGTTGCGGGGACTGCCGTGGGGAAGGCTTTGTTATCACCAATCGTGCTGAATTCTCGCCGCCCTCCCAGGTTCCGCTTCCCGGCAAAGCGGGCGTCATGTTGCTGTGGGGCGAGGAGATCATGCCCGGGTTAAATGTGTCCAAGGATATCGCCTGCTTCAATGACGCCCATCCGGATATCGCCGTGCGGCAGGGAATCTATAAAGACCTAAGGCCGTTCATTGCTGACTATCTGGCGAAGGTGGATGCCCCGCCGGTGTCGCAGATCAGTTCAAAAGTTGAAAACAACCCCAGCCAATCCGGGTGTTATGTCTCGCGCATCAAAATCAAACAGCAACATCGGGCGCTTGAGCATGCCTTGCTGGCAGCCGAGTGCTGGGACACGTTGCTCAACGCCGGAACCAGCCAATCGGGCTTACGCGATGTCTGGAAGAAAATGTCCTTCTCGGCCTTTCATGATGCCATCACCTCATCGCATTGCGATCCGGCCTATGATGAGCTTTGCGATTTGCACCGCGACCTTGGGAAGCAGGTGACCGGGATCGGAATGTCGGCGTGTCAGCGCATTCTGGCTAATACGCCGGGCTCGGTCACCCTTTTCAATCACCAATCCTTCCCGGCCACAGCGCCGGTCACTGTAACGGTGCCCGATGCCTGGAAGGGTGCCACCGCCAGTGTGAATGGCAAGGCACTGCCCGTGTATGAGGTCACGAATACTGCTGGCGGCACGGCGGTTACATTTCTTTCCGCTCAGGTGTCGGCACTCGGGGCACTGACGGTCAAATTGGAGCCGGCGCCAGCGCTCAAGACGGTGAAGGTGTCGGAAGATGTTGTGAAGCAGGGACCATTCACGGTTCATGTGGGCTCGAAGGGCATCACGGGGATCGATGGAGCTGGCGTGGCCGGGGCTGTTAGTCATGAACAGTTCCTGTTTGGGGAATTAGTTCTGGAACATGATATCGGCGATCCTTGGGCGACCCGGACGCTGGACCGGACGCGCGAGCGGTTGTCCCCGTATACCAAGCTGGTTGGAATCACGCGACGGGCTGGTGAGGTCGCAATCCGGTATGAAGGCAAGCATCCCGCCTGTGATGATCCGCACCGGACGAATGATCCCAATGTCACCTATCTCACCTGGGAGCAGACATTCCGATTGCGTGAAGGCGTGTCATGGTTGGACATCGAAACCCGTGTCAAGTGGTATACGCAAAGCCGCCGCTTGCGGCTGGCCTTTCCCTCGGCCACCATGCTGGACCGCGGTGTTTATGATGTGCCGTATGGTGTTCTTGAGCGGGACCGTTATGAAGGCGTCTCTACAAACGGTGGCAATGCGGGCGGCGATTGGCCGGCGGTTCATTGGGCCGGGATTCAGGCGCCGGATTACACCTATGCGATTTTCAATCGGGGCACCCCGAGTTACCGGGTGGAGGATGGCGTGGTGATGGTGAGTGTGCTGCGTAGTCCGCAGATTCCCTACGGCTTGTTTGAGCCCCAATGTTATGTGGCCCACAACTATGGGGGCATGGTGGATCACGGGGAGCATGTATTTCATCACGCGCTCTATCTGGCGCTGGGACATTGGAGTCAGAATGATGTGGGACGTCAGGCGGCGCTTTTCAATGCCGGGCTGTTGGCTGTCCCCGGCGCCCTGACTCAGCCGTTGCCAGGGTGGGGGATTGAGGCGGATCACTCGTCGTTGGCGGCCGTGAAAATGGCCGAGGATGGGAATGGCGTGGTGTTGCGCTTTGTGGAAAGTTCAGGGAAGACCGAGGTGGTCAAGTTGATCCCGCCGGCTGGTTTCAAGCACGCGCAGGTTTGCACGTTAATGGAAGACGAGGGTGTACCGCTAAAGGCGAAAAAGGGAGTGTTCTCGATTCCGATGGCCCCCTGGAAAATCGTGACAGTCAGGTTGATGGAGTAAAAAATGAATATCTCACGCGAAGCCGCGAAGAACGCGAAAGGGAATAATAATTTGGAGTGCGGCGGCTTGACGCCGCTTTTGGTGACGCGGCTTGACGCGTCACTTGGCGATATGGCCCGTCAAGCCGGGCCATTTGAAAGCGGCGTCAAGCCGCCGCACTCCAAATTATTTTTCTTTCTGCTCTCCTTTTTTGCAGGAATCCTGTCCTCTGTGCAAGCAGAGGTTTCCACCTCGGGACTATTTGGCCACAACATGGTGTTGCAACAGGGGATGCCGGTGCCGGTGTGGGGTACGGCTAGCCCGGGCGAAGCTGTGAGTGTGAGTTTCGGCGGGCGCACGACTTGCACGACGGCTGACGCGACCAGCAACTGGCTGGTCCGCCTGAAGCCGCTCAAAGCCAGCGCCGTTCCCGGTTCCCTGGTCATTGTCGGCAGGAACACGCTGACCTTCACCAACGTGTTGGTAGGCGAGGTATGGGTGTGCAGTGGACAATCGAATATGGAATGGCCGCTGGGCGCCGCCGCCACTGCAGCCGACCACCCGCAAATGCGGCTCTTCACCGTAGTCCATAGCGCCGCCTTTGCGCCACAAACGGCGTGTCAGGGGGCTTGGAGCGTCTGCTCACCAAAGACGGCGGGCGGTTTCTCGGCGGTGGGTTATTTCTTTGGCCGTGACCTGCAGGAAGACCTCAAGGTTCCCGTGGGGCTGATCAACGCCTCCTACGGCGGGACTCGCGCGGAATCCTGGATCAGCATGGCGGGCCTGAAAATGCTGCCCAGTTTTCGGATACGGGCGGAACAGTTTGAGCATGCGCGAGACGTGGGGCAGACGAACCCGGCGCAACTTCAGCAGGAACGGCCCCAGGTCGAGAAGGACTATGCGACCCGGCGCGCGGCTTGGTATCGCGAACTCGACGCCCGGGATCCGGGTCTGCTAGGGAAGTGGATGGCTCCCGGATTGGATGTGTCTACCTGGAGGAACGTGCAGTTGCCGTGCGCCAAGAAACCCAATCCCATGGGCAGTTATATCGGCGCCCTGTGGTGTAGGAAAGAAATCATGATTCCGCCAGCCTGGGTGGGCCGGGATCTGGAACTGCACCTCGGAGTGATTGATGAAACCGATGACAGTTATGTGAACGGCATCCACGTGGGTCGGACGTGGTTTGAGACGCCGGAGTTCTGGAAAGTCTCCCGGGTCTACCCGGTCCCCGCTGCCGCCGTCACCGGTACGAACGTGATGGTCACGGTGCGCGTCCTGAATCTGTTTTTCGAGGTGGGACTCTTTGGGCCTGCGGAGAACATGAAACTGGCGCTCAAGGAGGCCCCGACGGAAGCGCCCGTGTCGTTGGCCGGCGCCTGGCGGTATACGGACGGCCTGCGGATTCAGCACGGGGAGATTCCGCAACTGCCGCCGGTGATGGCGCCCGTCAATGGTGTCGGCAATTTTGCCGCGCTGTTCAATGGCATGATTCACTCCGTCATTCCGTATGGTATTCGCGGTGTCATCTGGTATCAGGGCGAAGCTAATGCCGCCGCCGACGCCTATCCGGAGTATGAGGAACTGCTCACCGGCCTGATCGGGTCCTGGCGCCAGGCCTGGGGTCAAGGCGATTTCCCCTTTGCCCTTGTGCAACTGGCGAACTACATGGAAGCTCAACAACTGCCGGTGGAGAAGGGGAGTTGGGCAGAATTGCGCGAGGCCCAGGCGCTGACCAGTCAGCGTGTTCCCGGCGCCGCCATGGCGGTTGCCATCGATATTGGGGACGCAAATAACATCCATCCCGCCGACAAACTGGATGTGGGCCGCCGGTTAGCCCTGCCGGTACTCGCCAAGGTGTATGGCCGCAAACTGGAATACTCCGGCCCGACCTTCCGCAAGTTGACCGTCGAGGGTGACAAGGCGCGTCTGCGGTTTGACCACGCCAAGGGGCTGATGGCCAAGGGCGGGAGTCTGTCCGGGTTTGCCGTGGCCGGCGCGGACAAGATCTTCCATACCGCGGAGGCCAGAATCGATGGAGAGAGTTTGCTGGTCTGGTCCGTTGCCGTCGCGAAGCCGGTGGCCGTGCGTTATGGCTGGGCCAACAATCCCGCCTGCCTGCTTTACAATGCCGCCAATCTGCCGGCCGCCCCTTTCCGTACCGATGACTGGGCCGACTTCTCTGTTGCAGAGCGGCCAGAATTCAGAAATTAGAAATCAGAATAAAGAGAGGATACATATGACAGTTATGAAATTGGGAATGATATTGGGTCTGGTGTTGCCGCTTAGCGTTATGGCTGCGGATGAAACCGGCATGAGTCTCAACACGCAAATCACCGTGGTGCCGGCGCCGGGTGAGGTCAAAATCGATGGCGATACCAGCGACTGGGATCTGTCGGCGGGGGTCTGGAGTTATAACAGCCCGACCATCGTGAATAAATTCAGCGTCTGGACCCACATGATGTGGGACCAGAAAGGCATCTACTTCCTGGCCCGCTTTGCGGATTCCACGCCGCTTGGGAATCCCACCATGGGCAAAGATTTTGGTCAGAGCTGGAGGAATGACTGTTTTCAGGCCCGGGTGATTTTTGATGACCGAAAGCCCGACGAACACGAGATGCATCTCAATATGTTCTACTCCGCGCCTGAATCCAAACCCTACATGATCATCCATCATGGCGGCTTTGGTGACCCGGATACCGGCCCGGCGCGCGCTGACCAGGAAGAGAAATGGACTTCGACCATGGAGAAAGCCGGCGGCAAGATCGCATTCAAGAAATGGGCCGACGGTAAAGGTTACAACTGCGAGGCCTTCTGGCCATGGAGCTATTGCCGCACGAGTGGCAAGCCGCTCAGTCCCGGCGAGCAGTTCACCTTTGGCATCGAGGCGCTCTGGTCCAACAGCCGCCTGGCCGATGGTATCAAGAACGACAAGGTCAACCGCATCTTCATGTTCCGTGCCCGGAGTGGGTGGGGAAGTGCCGTCATCAGTGATAAAGGACAACTGAAACTCAGCGAGGAGCAGCAACAAATCCATGCCGCCCGGCTCAAGGCCTTCGTCGACTACGGCACGTACGGCTCCATTCCGATTGCCTACACCCTGCCCGATGACGGCACACGTGACGTGACGGTGGCCATTGATGACGCCACCGGCAAGCGCGTTCGTAACCTGATGGGACAGCACCCGCGTTCCGGCGCAAAGAACACGGAACTGTGGGACGGACTTGACGACGCCGGCAAACCGGTGTCGCCTGGAACGTATTCGGTGGCGGTTGTTGACCACAAGCCTGTGGAAGTAAAGTTTGTCAACAGTGTCTACAATGCCGGGACGCCCCCCTGGAAGACTGAGAGCGGCAGTAAACTCTGGGGCGCGAATCATGGCTTTCCTACTACGGTCACTACCCGCAAGGAGACGATGCTGGTGGGCTTTACTGGGGTGGAAGGCGCCACCGGATTGCTCCGCGCCAATAACGATGCGATCATCCAGTGGACCGATAGTGGTGAAGTGGCCGATGTCACTATGGATGACCAGTATGCCTATGCGCTTTCGCCCGATTCGTGGATTCAGCAAACGGTTCTTCGCCGTTTTGATCTGGCCAACGGGCGTACCGTTCCCTTTGATGATGCCAAGCAGAGTGTGCATGTGATGCTCCCCATGCCTTTTAAAGAAACCGGCATCAGCAGTTCGCTGGCTCTATCTGGAGATACGGTGTACGTGCTGCTCATCAGTCAGAATTCCCAGCAGAGTAACCTTCTGGTCGGGGTTAATGTCAAAACCGGTGCGTTACTGACGGAGGGATTGAAGGCCGGTGACTTGATTGCCATAACCGGGCTGAATGGGGCGATTTATGGGCTACGGAAAGACGGCGCGGTCCAGGAATTGAATCTGAAGACCGGCGCGGCAAAAACCTTGTTCATGGTCAAAAACATCGGGACTCCGGTGCGACTGGCCATCAGTCAGGACGGCACGCGCTTCGCGGTCAGCGACCAGAAAAGCAATCAGGTGTTCGTCATGGATGCCACCGGTACGCGGATCGCCACGATCGGCAAGCCGTATGATGCCGTGAATCATATGCGTCCTGCAGGACCGTTCATTGAAACGAATCTCGTGGCACCGCTGGGTCTGGCATTTGATAGTCAGGGCCGACTCTGGATTGCAGAGGCGGAGGGATCCTGCCGCCGGGTTACGACCTGGACTGCGGAAAAGACGGGTTACAGTTTGAGCCGGCAATACTGGGGCGGCGCGGACTATGGCGCCATGGGCGGTTTCCCGATCACCTTTGATGCGTCGCGCTTCATTGCCCACGGCGTGGAATTCCAGTTGGATCCGGATCCTCAACCCACTTTGCGGCCGACTCAGGAGAAGGCCTTGATTTTTCATCCGGCTCTGGCGCATGGGCAGCGCGGTTTGATTTACAAACTCAATCATCACGAGTATGCCGTGACGACACCGGGTTACAATGGCGCGAGTGGCATCATGATTGCCAAACGCAATGGCGATGGTGTGTTTGTGCCCTGTGTTCGAATCAAATTTGGATCCCGAAAACTTCAGGGCAATCAATGGATTCCTGTGCCCGGCAGCACCTGGATTGACCGGAATGACAACGGTCTTGAAGAGCCCGATGAAGTGTCGGCGGGATTCGGTGATATGGCGGCTTACTGGTCGTCGGGGTGGACGCGTCCGGATCTGACGATCATTACCCACAGTCTCCACATTTACCGGCCCCAGGGGTTCACCCCCGGTGGCGTGCCGCTTTACGACTTTGCCAAACCTGAAACACCGGGGAACACCATCAAGTTAACGCCTGTTGAGCAGGGGTCCACGGGGACATTGGTCATGGATGATGCGGGTGATCTATCCGATGGGATCAGTTTCCACACCATTACGGGCAGGCAGGGCAAGTATCCCAATCGCTTTGGCCGACACGATGCGCCGGCCGCCCAGCGAGGCGTACTGATTGCTCCTTTCCGCGCCAATGGTGTGGTTGAAAACGTGCCCAATGTCGGCGCCATCACCGCCCTGGGCGGGGATCGGGGCGAGTGGTTCCTGATGACCATGGACGGGCTCTATCTCTCCAGCATCCTGCAGGATTCCAAGGGGGACATTACGATGGATGAAACCTTTACCGGGCAGGAAAGCTTTGGTGGGTTCCTCTGGAAAGATGAGAAAGGCCGGATCCTGGCGCAGTTGGGTGGACCGTCCTACCTGATCATGGAGATCAAAGGACTGGAAACGACCCGCAAGCAGGTCTTAACCGTGAATGTGACCCAGGCGCAGATCGAATCCGGAATGGTCGTCGCCGCCGCGCGGCAGAAAGCGGCAGGTGCCGAGCCGGGTGAATTGGTGATTTCCAAACTGGCGGCGTTGCCGACAGAACCTGTGGCTGTGGATCTGGCAAAAGACCAATCCTTGATTCCCGGAGCGACAGAGGCCTTGGTGAAAATGTCCGGTGATGCGTCCCGCTGGTTCAGGACGGCGCTTGCCCATGATGGGAAGAACCTGGTCGTGCTGTGGCAAGTGATGGACTCCAGCCCGTGGAAGAACGGCTCCACCCGCTATACCCACGCCTTTATCGGAGGTGATTGTGTCGACCTGAAGTTGGATGTGCCGGGCCGCGGGCCTGTGCGTCTGCTGGTGGCGCCGCTGGAAGGGAAAAATACAGTGGTGTATTCCCAGGCCAAGGCGGCGACGAAAGATTCGGCCGTGACCTATATGGTGGGGAATAATCCGGCCAATGCCACCCCGTTGGATGTGGTGAAGATTTTGGGTTCGGCCACCGCCCTTTCGAAGACCGGGATGAACGGCTATAGCGTGTTGTTGCGTGTGCCTTTGGCCGAGATCGGGTTGTCCCCGGCCAGTGCCACCGCGCTCAAAGGTACTGTTGGTGTAATCTATTCCGATCCGCTTGGCGCCAACCGGGTGGCGCGGATGTACTGGTTCGACAAGGCGACGGACTTGGTTTCGGACGTGCCCAGCGAAGCCCGCCTCGATGCCAAACAATGGGGCCCCATACGAATCATGCAGTAGCTCGGGAGGAATACTTCACCACTAATTTGGGAAATGAAGAAATCAGGAGAAGAGTTTTCACACGAAGTCGCGAAGTTCGCGAAGGAAAGAGAATGGTGCGGGAATTTAAGCTGCGGAGTACCGCATCTGAAATTCCCGCACCGGTTTCCTGCAAATAGAGAGAAATGAGCGAAGCACTATGAATGAAGGTTTCTTAAATGTCCGGGGAATACCGTTTTGCGATTTTTCGCGGCTTCGTGTGAGTCATTCTTCTCTTCTCTGGATTTCTTTGATCTTCTTAATTAGTGGTGAATTCCTTTTCAGTGCGAGTCTTGCAAGTGATCAGACTTCGCCGGTGGAGGTGGCAATTCCTGTCGATTATTCTGCGCCCGCAGATGGCTTCCTCAGCCTTGCCCTTTGCAATGAGCATGGGCAACTGGTGCGCAGTTTGCTTTATGCCAAACCTGTGAAGGCCGGCAAAGGTGAGGTCACCTGGGATGGCACCAGTGACCTTGGCATTCCCCAGCCCGCGGGCAGTTACTCGACAAAGGCGATCTTCTTCACCGAGAAGCCCCAGTCCGAGTACGTCATGACCATCGGCAAGAGTGGTAACCCGCCTTACCGTACGCCCGACGGCAAGGGCGATTGGGGCGGTAACCTCGGCGGCCCTGCGGCCATCTGCGCCAACTCCAACAGCGTCATGATGGTCTGGAGTTGCGTGGAGGATAATCAGATCACCGGCATCCAGCAGATGGATCCGGACGGTAATATCCTGATGCGTTACTTCTCGTTTTATCCCTGGGATGGACGCCTTGCCGGGGCCATGGATGATCGTAACTTCTACCTTGGCATCCTGCATGCCGATAAACGGCAGGTGGAAATCGCCGAGTACGAGCTCGGAAAACCGCGCGGCAAGATCCTGACCGTCCTTCCTACCAAGCCCCATAATCAGGGGAATGGAACGCGTTGGACCGGTCGCTTTACGGCTACTATCAACGGCATGACCCTCACGACCAACACGCTTTACGCCACCATTTGTGCTGACGATGCCTTGTTCATCATTGACCGCGCCACCGGCCAGATCCGCAAACAGATCACCATTCCATCGCCGAAGGATGTGAAGGTTGCCCAGGACGGGTTGATTGTGCAGTCCGGCAACAAGATCGTGCGGCTGACACTGGAAGGCGAAGTCGAACACACGCTTGTGGAGGAAGGCGTGTTAACCGGTCCCAGTGCGCTGGCAGTGGCCGCGAATGGGGAATTCTATTCGAGTGGCGCCCATGGACAGGTTGCCCGTTTCAAGGCCAATGGAAAACTATTGTCAAAACTTGGAAAAGAAGGCGGGGCGGCTCGGACGGGTCAATATGAGTCCGCTGCGTTCGGCTATATTTTGGCCATGACCCTGGGGCCGAAAGAGGATTCACTATGGGTTCAGGACATCAACACCGGTTTTCCTCGCACCTCGCGCTGGTCACTCAAGGGGAAGTTGCAGCGCGAATGGTTCACCCCCAAGCTGGACCTCTGGACGCATACCGTGAATCCTGCACGCCCGAATGAAGTGCTTAAGACGAGTGGCGCCTTTTCCGATGAACCCGGGATTCACGCTTACGAGGTGGATTGGAATAAGAAGACCTGGCAGCCCGGCTGGTTCTACGACAATACGTGGGCCGAGATGTTTGCCTGCACCAACGTCTACCTGGGATATACGCACGGGGGCAACCCGCTGGCCGGGGGCCGTGGCGGCGATCTGACCTGGCCCATCTTCCACTATGCCGGCCACACGTTCGTTTCTCACGGCGGTTGGAATTATTTCATCAATGGCGGTGGTAACGATGACGGCGCCATCTACAAGTATTCAGCCGAGCACAAACCGATCCCGGTTGCCCTTGTGGGATACCATCACGTCATGAAACGGCCTGATGGTAAATATGAGGGCAGCTATGACCAGGGGCCGAACCAGTGGATGACCTGGGCGGATCGAAATGGCGACGGGCGTATGTCGCCGGATGAAATTACCCATGTCAAGAATGTGCCGGCTTTGGAGGGCGTCAATCGGATCACGGAGGGAAGGCTTGACGCCGACCTCAATGTTCATTTCCTGGTTTCCCGCGGCAAGACAATTTGTATGTACATCTTGCCTCCGAAAGAAATTCTGACGAACGGTGTGCCCGTGTATGATTGGTCGATGGTAAAGGCCGAGAGGGTGTTGCAGTCGCCTGACCTTCAAGGGGGTGACGGCATAAAGACGGTCCGTAACGTTGAAATGGGGATACCGCTTGAAGCTAATGATGGCTTATATGCATTAGTTTCTCCGGTACCTGGAACAAAACTGTATCTTCCCGGGATCGATGGTTCGGGCTGGTGGGCCAGTCGTAACTGGCGCAAGAAAGTGGTCAAGTTTGACAAGAATACCGGTGAACCGGTCTGGGCGGTGGGTCGGCGCGCTCCCGCTGTCGCGGAACCCGGCCAGATGTATCATCCTGCGGCCTTGTCCGGCATCGGCGGTGATGCGATTTTTGTGATCGATTCCCTTGGCCCTGTCTGGGTTTGGCATAAAGACGGTCTTCTCATCGGACGCCTCTTCAGGGATCCCGGCCATGAGGATTCTTCTCCGGACCAACTGCTGGGCAGTGAGATCCAATCCACTTTTATTTTTAACGATCCGAAAACCGGCAGAATCTATCATCTGGGATCGGGTTCCGGTGTGAGCGTCCATGAGATCAAACTGCCGGACATCCAACACCTTGCCAGCACTTCCGTCACGCTCAGCTCCGCGCAGGCCAAGGCCGCGCAACCGTGGGATCCGGATGGGGTTACGCCAAGCGCCCGGCCGACCTGCATCGTCGGGCCGGCACCCGGCAAGGCGGCCGGCTTTTATCCCGTCAAGGTCGACGGTGAGCTCGACGGTCGGGAGGGTTGGTTCGGGCATTCCGCCATGCTCATTCTCCTCGATGGGCAGGCGGTCGCTGATGTCCATGCGATGTATGATGCCAAGAACCTTTATCTGGGTTATCGCGTTTGGAATTCGGTGGGTCCGGCAAACAGCGGGAGTGAGTTGCCCTATGCGCCGTTCGTCAGTGGTGCCTACGTGGACTTCTGCATCGCGTCCGACTGGTCGCTGCCGCAACGGCACGATGTCAGGGAAGGGGACGTACGCGTCATTCTGGCCCGCGTAACCGACGGCGTCATCGGGACCGAGTCGGTCTTCCAGCAGGGCTTCTGGCAGAAGCATGCCGGTGGAACCAACGCGCAAACCATTGCATCACCGGCGGCGAAGATCCATTTCGACCAGATCGCCCCCGTCGCCGGATTGCAGGCTGCTTATAAACTCATCAAAGACAATAAAACCGGCGATACCCGGGGATATACGGTGGAAATCGCTGTCCCTCTCGCCAGTCTTGGTCTGACAGACGTCGCCGGGAAGACGATCGGCTTCGACGCGTCCGTCGGCATCCCCAATGTGGCGGGCGACCAGCGTGAGCGGGCGGCCCACTGGGCGGGTCTGAGCGAGAGCCGCGTCGTTGACCGCCCCGGGAGTGCGGAACTCCTGCCCCGCACTTGGGGCACCATGACTTTCTCTCGGTAATTTATATTTTGCTCCGGGAGGAGTAACCGTTAGGATCCCATAAGCAGGATGTGTCAGGAGTTTCAATAATTATGCCGCAATATACGCTCGATCAATACCGACCTGCTGCGGATGGCGTCACGGATGATACCGCAGTGTTCCAGCAATGTTTCTGTGAGGTGGTCCGCGATGGCGGTGGTACGGTTGTAATACCACCGGGTGATTACTTCATGTCAGGTCAGGGGACTATTCCCATCCCCTCGCGTACGACGGTGGTGGCTCACGGTGCGCGTTTCCATTTGCCCAAAGTGCTGGGACCGCAGGCGCGGGTGGTGTTGTTCGCTGGAGAGAACATCAAGGATTTCTCGTGGCATGGGGGCAGTTTCTACGGCCATTGTTTCGATCACCGACGCCCTCTGAACACATGGGAGCCAAATGTTAATACTCGCGTGTTTGTGGTGACGACTTCTCCAGGCGGGCAGACGGATAATTTGCTGTTTCGCGACATCCATTCCGAGCGCATTGCGGGTGCGGTGGTCAATGTTGAAGGGGTTTTGCGGGCGGACTCGGAATCAGAGGTGGATTCCTTTGCCACGAATGTTGCCATTCGCGATTGTTATCTGGCAGACACCGGCAAATTCATGTGGGACTACGGTTTATTGTGGCAGATCTTGGTCTGGCCGGATGAATACACGGCGGCAGACGTGGAGATGGCACGACGATATTTTCGCAACGACCTGATTCGTGGGCCGGTGCGCATGGATGACGGGGATGACCGCGTATGGCTTACTGGCGGGGTGATTGAGCCAACCGTCTGTTTCTTTGGTGACCAACTGCCGACGAATATTGTCCGCGGCAGGCGATATTATGTTGTGGATACCGCCCCTGAGTTCATACGTATCGCCGAGGTGCCCGGGGGCAAGCCCCTTCGGTTTGATGGCGGATCGAGTCCGGATGTGCACCTGATCTGCCATTTGCATCAGGCGTTTTATCATCTTTTTGCCCCGATTGGCGCCGGTCCTGGAAAGGGGGCGTTGGATCTGGTGGGGTGCCGCGGAACAACCGTAAGCGGTAACCGGCTCAGTGCCTTGGGCGACACGATGCATATCATGCGCTGCCATAACAACGTGTTTGCCAACAATCAGATTCTCGGTTCGCGCATGGGAGCCTTTTTTCTCGCTGAACACTGTAAAAATTCCTCAATAACTGGTAATACCGTGGATGGCACGAATGGTTCACGGGTTATGAGTGTGGAGCGGTCGAACGAGGATGTGACAATAACCGGGAATACCTTCCGGGGTGGTGGGCGGGGTAGTTGGATCAACCAGCCCCGGCGATTGGTTCTTCAGGGAAATGTTTTTATCAATAATACCACAAAGGGGGAACGCGATCCGTGGCGTGGGCGAAAGAGTTTCGAGACGGGCGGATATGAACGGTGGGCCGAAATGTATTTCACGCGGTACCAGCCCACAGGGTTTTACGGTCCTGTGATCCTTTCGAATAACCTCTTTGATACCGGTCCGGAGTGTGGAGAGGCCATCACTTTTGCCGATGGTGGAAATGATATTCTTATTGAGGGAAATATCTTTGAGGGTCCGGCCCGCGCTGTCCGTGTGGCGAAGGGGTGTGCCAACGTGAACATCGGGCGTAACCCCAACATGGAGTTAACCCATGAACGCGGACAGGATTGAGTCTCGCAGTTGGATCTGTCGTGCCCTTGGGCGGAGGCAGGCGTATTCCATTTATCAACCAAGTGGTACACCGCCATCCGGCGGGTGGCCGGTGGTGCTGATGCTCCACGGGGCTGGGCGGACCCATCGGACGGTGGCTGAGAATGAAGAAACCGCAAAACTCATTACCGACTGTCCTTTCGCGGTTGTTTTTCCTGATGGGGAAATGAGTTTCTATGTGGACAGTCCGGTTGTTGCTGGTTCGAAATTTCAATCCATGTTGCTGGAGCTGCTGTACTTGGTGCGCGGCGAACCTGGATTGCGGAGTGATGCGGCAGGGACAAGTATTTGTGGATGGAGCATGGGTGGATTTGGGGCCGTTCGTTTTGCCGAGGATTATCCTGAAGAGGTCAGTACGGTGGTAACCTTGATTGCCCTGCTAGACTATCCAAACCCGGAACTTCCCGCGTCGCAGAACTACCCGCTGCCGCCGGTGCTAGGGCAGGATCCGGCTTACTGGCAATCCGTAAACTGTACGGTTCAGGCTGAGCGACTTCGTGGGAAACGCCTTGCTTTTATTACGTCTCAGGATGCTTTTGATCTCCAGATGAATCGGAATTTCCATGCTCATCTGGATGCGTTAGGCATTCCTCATCAGTATGCGGAACTAGAAGGCAGTCACGTGTGGGCGACCGTCAGCAAGGCCTTCCCGATTATGCTCCGGTTCCTGGCCGCCTGCAGGGTTTCGCAAGCGAATCAAATGACCTTTATGGGCTAAATAACAAGGCTGTTATAGCCATTTCAGGGATGTAGATTGGTGATATATGTACGTAATATGACCTTAGCAGGTGTTTTGAGTGCAGGTCTGGTGACAGGCAATCTATTCGAAAACGTCGGGCAGGATGATCTCCCGCGGCACCGTTACTTTAATTCGTCTTCGAAAACGGCAGAGACAAGTTGTGTTGTTTCTACGAGATTGTCGTCGAAGACAATCAGTCCATCAGGCCGCATCCTGGGACTGTCGCGCATGAGTAGTTGGACAAGGAGAAATAAGGGACACACAAATAGCGGCGTTCTCCTGAATGCCTGAAAGTCTCATGATGAGACTATTTTACAACTCACTCATTTATAACCTGTTACACAATGTGTCGTTTTGCGGAAGGACATGGGAGTTCTAGTCATTCTTATTTTGTTATCATCGGCAAAGTTGTAATTCACGGTCTGCCCCCCTGCCTGTGACTGTTTTTGACAGAATTTACAAAATGTTCAGAATGGTGAGAGAAGAGTCTGCCTCTATCCCTAGACGGTAACTACCCCCGTTGTGGCGTCATGGAGAACCGCTCCGCACAGTCGTCGTGTTTGACCTAGCATGTAGAAGGGTAGGGACAATAAACGGAACGGGGAGCCCTCTGTTCCCGCGAGTGTCTTCTGAGTATTCAGAAAAGAGGGCACGTCGCTGTTGAACCGCAATCCAAAATCGCATTTCTTTTCAGCCATGAACAGATGGAGTGACTTTAGTCTACCCGTGGCGCCGGCCTTGACTTCAACGGGAATAACGCGCGGACCCATGGACATCAGGTAATCAACTTCTGCATTTGCATTGGGCTTGTCCCTCATCCAGCAGTTCAAGTTGGGCTCTTCATGAAAAGCGCGGGACATCAGCAGGTGCTGGCCGACCAGTTGTTCACAGACGGCCCCGTTGTTGACCAGAATCAGGTCGGGAACGTTTTCGACGTCAACCACGCGAAGACCGCAGGCGTGGCACAGCAACCCGACATCGAGAAAAAGGACCTTGAATGTGCGGTCATCGGCTTCGGCGCCGAGCGGAACTCCATTTCCATGGCTGTGCTTGATCTGGTGTGTGACACGCGCCAGACAGAGGAGGTGGAGCGCGGGACCCAGTTCGCGGGCGCGTTCTTCCCGGTCGACATGGCTGAACATGAACTTGCGGCCGACCAGTCGGGGCACTGAAGAGAAGATCTTTTCGATTCGGCGGTGTTCCGCTTTGGTCGAGTATTTGGAGAAGTCATCCCGATACGTTGCCAGAATACTTTGCTGAACTTGCTCGCTTTCCAGAAAAGAGCCTTTCTGGGCGAATGAAGCCACGGCTTCCGGCATTCCTCCCACGACGCAATACTGGCGCAGCAAGCCAAGTAATTCCCGATGCAACCCCTCCGGGACAACATCCCCCGGCATATAATCAGACAGCCATTGTTGCAATTTGTCCCGGCCGACAGCTAATAAGAATTCTTCAAAAGTCATGGGGCCCAGATGCATATATTCGATCCGTCCAACCGGCATGGAAAACGAATGTTCCCTTAAAACGAATTCCAGCAGCGAGCCTGCGGCAATGATATGCAAGCCCGGTAATTCTTCGTGGAAATATCGCAAGGCGGCAAACACCTCAGGCGCCGCCTGTATCTCGTCCAGAAATAAGAGCGTCTTCCCTGGTTCAATAGTCGTATTGAAGCGAGCTTCCAGTAGGGGTAGGATTGTTTTTGGTGACTTGGAGGCGAAGAGCGAAACCACGTCTGGAAAGCGCTCGAAATTAATTTCAAGGAGGTTCGTGAAAGCCTCACGTGACGCCATGCGAACAAGAAAGGACTTACCGACTTGTCTAGCGCCTCGAATGACGAGTGGCTTACGCGTCGATCGATTTTTCCATTCCTCAATGTAAGTCAAAGCGAATCTATACATGGTCTTATCCTTGTTGAAATAGTGTTTCCTGTAAAATAACCACTAATTGGTTAAATCACAATGATATTATAACCATTACAAGGATTTTAGTGTAATCTATCCTGCGTATTACCAGGGCAGACGCATCTAAATTCCGCGCCAATACGAGGAATTTTCGACAGAATGAACAAAATATAAAAAATTGTTTAGGGATAGGGGCTGATTCTTCTCTCAACATTCTGATCATTCTGTAAATTCTGTCAAAACTCTTGATTTTTTGGTGGTTTAGATGCGTCTGTCCTGGCGTATTACCGTTCGGCATCGTCTTCCCAGACGGCATCGATATGGACAATAGCAGGGATTTTCTTTCCGGCGCGCTTGCGGTCGATCAGGTCGATAGCGCGGCGTAACAAGGCGGTGACGTCGAGGCCCAGCCGTTTGATGGGCAGGGTCTTGACAGGGGGCCAGGGGAAGTTGCAGTGCGCGGCGATTTCCAGTTCGTCCGGCACCTTGATGCCCTCCGCCACCAGTCCGGCGATGGCATCGTCGATCAGGTTGTCGTTGGCGATAATCAGGCCATCGGGACGATCCACCTGTCCCGGCCGCATCATCAGCCGCATGATGTTTTTGGCTGATTCGGGTGAATCCAGATTTACCTCGATATCCCAGCAAGGCGGGCACACCATGCTGTGGGCGGCCAGCAGAGGTTGAATCGGCGTGTCTTGTAACCGGATGAAGTCGGGATTGCTGAGCACGGCGATTCGGCGTCGGCCACGGGACGCAAGGTAATCAAGCGCCAGGGCAATAAACCGTTCCGGGCCTGAAATTTGCGTATCAATCCCCGGGGAAAAACCGGGTTGCATAAACGCCACGCGGGGGACGCCCGGTTCTTCCAAGATGGGGGTGCCGTGGAGCAGGTAGGGCACTACGGCAAAAAAGACGCCGGCAACCTGATGTGTCCGGACAAGTTCCGTCAAGTCGCGGCGCGCTTCGCCGTGCGGATCGTCAACGCCCTCCAAGATGCGAATGGGGCGGCCCAGTTCCGCCTGTAGCGAGGTGGCGACGTTGGCAAGTGCCGCATAGTACTTTGACCAATGGGCAATTGATGATTTTGCCTGCGGTAGCACCAGGGCGATATTGTTGAGATGGGGGAGCTTGTCGCAGACCATCGTGCCCACCTTGGGCTTGGCCGTAACGAAGCCCTCCCGGTTTAATCGCCGCAGAACTTGTGTGATGGTGCCAATGCCTACTTGGAAACGCTGCGCCAAGGCGCTATGTGTTGGCATTCTGGAGTCAGGCGCAAATATTCCCGTCAGGATCTCCTGCCGCAAAGTATCCGTGATATACTCGTGTTTGGACTCTTTACCATGCAATTTCATTAATTGAAACCATCTCATAAAATAATCTGGCAGTCAATATACAGAAATAATAATAATAATACAGTATATATAAAAAAAGATTATAGACATGTGTAAAGCAATTTGCTTCAATTGACAAAGATTAAATGGGGTAGGGAAATAAGTTTAAGGTCGGTAATCAGGAAATCATTAGAGGAGGAACCGAATGAAATCACGAAGTGGCAGGGGGTGGTTTTTAAAGGTACGTTCGGGTTTTACGGTTTTGGCGGTTGGATTTCTGGTGATCACGACGCAGGCGGCATCCTATGATGTCCCCGATGGTGCTGTGTGGACGGACACGAGCGGGGTCAGCAACGCGAATCTGCTGGGTAGCGCGACACTCGGCGCGAATAACATCGTCGATACTTTAAACATCAGTCCCTCGGCCAATGGGAAGGGCCTCGGGAGCAATGGTGGTTTTAGCAGTGTCACCATCCTCAGCGGCGTGCTCAATGTACTGCCGAACAACGTCAGCTATAATGCGTGGGGTGTGAACCTTATTTTCGGCGCCACAGGCAATGCCACGGCCGTGATAAATCAAGGCACTGGACTTTTTGACGGCAATGACAAGATCTATGCCAATGGGCTCATCTTGAACGGGGGCGGCAGCGGTTTTAACCTGTTCGGAGATCAATCGACCACTTTACTTGGTACAATCACAGTGAACTCGGGCATACTTCGCCTGTTATACAATGGGAGCAAACTGGCGCCGTCATCTGACGTCGTGATCAATGGCGGTAATTTCATCAATTATCAGGGCCAGAACACCGTGGTGGCCACGGTGACCCTGAACGGCGGCCAGATCAGCGAGCAGAACCCGGGTCCGAACTCGATGACAGCCAACAGTTTCGCCCTTAAGAACGGTTCTGTCAGCGTGAATCTTGCCGGGGCCACTGCGACTTTGGTCAAGAGTACCACCGATACCGTCACCCTTTCTGCGAACAATACCTACGGCGGTTCGACCACGGTCACCGGCGGCACTCTGAATGTCACCGGGCAGTTGGCCAGTAACGGAACGGACAAAGTGTTCATCGCGGTGGACGCCGATGGGTTCGATACCGGCGTCGTCTCGCCGACGTTGGCTCGGACAATCCAAGCCAACAGCGCCTACACCGGATATGGTTCGACGGTCGTTAACGGTTCCAATACCGCGGTGTCGATTGTCATTGGCTCTAACACCACTGCCGCCGCGAAGGCCGTCACGATGCAATGGCGCAACCCCGTCGCGTTGGATACCAATGTGATCTCCAGCGTGTCGCGACTGACTGGGATGGAATGGGTTGCCGGCGGGCACACCACCGATGTGTTCACGTTGCAAATGAATTTCGCGGATATTTCTGACAAATCCCGCTTTGCGGCGCGAGGCCAATTGTTCCTGGGCTGGTATAGCAACCAGACCACCTGGGTGAATGCCACGCTGGGAAATTATGGAACCGGCAGCACGGTCGTGAGCAACTACCGGGGGTCATGGAGCGCCTTTGCCGCCGCGCAAGGCGGCATTACCGAGGCGAATCTGGCCACCTATCTTGGCAGTTGGGGCGTGGATACGGTGAACAACCAAGTTTGGGCGGTGTTGAACCACAATAGCGACTTCGGTGTGTTGGCGCTCCCTTTGAGCCTCAGGGGCACCCAGTTGCAGATCTTTTAAACCTCCTTGGCATTCCACGGCAATAAAAGAAGGGGGGAAATATGAGACTACAGACAATCAATACGGTGTTCGCGGCGGTGTTCATCGCCTCGCCCATACTGGCGTCCGTGACGCCGCAATCGCTGCCTTATACCAATAATTTCGATGCCTATCCGGCAAATACCCCGCTGGCTACGCTGAATGGCTCCGGCTGGGATGCCTCTTCAAACACGGTTGTGATCCAGACGGGGGTGATCAGTCCCGTGACCCCGAATGTTGGTGCCGTGCTGATCCCGGAACTGATGGGGGTCTCGAACATGGTCACCAGTGGATCGGGTTTGAGCAATGTCTGGTTTGATGGCGAAGTGGTCATGGCGCTGGATGGGGAGCCGACGCCTCCGCCGGTGAACAGCAATGCGGTTGTGCTGGTGGCACCGGGTTCCAATGGGGTTTTGCGGGTCTATGACCGGAATGCCGGGGCGTGGCTGTCCCTGTCGAATGACATTGCCTTGGCGGGGGTGAATGCGCTGACCAATGGACAGTGGGCCCGCGTTTCGATTCACCAGAACTATGCGACCCACCAATGCGCGGTGTTTCTGGACGGTCGTGCGCTGACGGATCGGCTTCCTTTTGTAAGCAACGTCAACCAGTGTGCGACGTTTTGCATCCTGGGGGCATCTCTAGCCTCTTCTTATCTGGATAACTATGGAATGACCCTGGTGGTTCCAGACGGACTTACGAATGATGTGAACAAGAACGGCATCCCTGATGGTGAAGAACTCCGGGTGTATGGCTATCTGGCAAAAACCATAGAGGTGGGAGTCGGCAAGACCTTTACGGATCTCCAAGCCGCCGTGGACTATGCGCTGGCACGGGATGTCCTCTCGGTGACAGCGGCAGGTCCTTATGGTGCTGTGACCATCGGGCATGCAGTGGGCGTTTTGACAGGGCAGGTGTTTACGGTGGCGGGTGACGTGATGATCGGGACAGGGCTGGCGGTGACCTCGCAGGTGGGGTTTACCTGCACGGATTTGAGCGTTTCCAATGGGGCCACCCTGGTGGTTGCGGGAACAGTGAATGCCACGCATCTGGTGTTGCAATCCGGTGCGCGGTTTGTGATCAACGGGGCGATTACCGCGGATGGCCTGACATTGACGGGGTCCTTCACGTTAGATGAAAACTGGAATACCCTGGCGCAATCTACCTTGCCATTTTCAGATGATTTCGAGGCGTATCAGGCGGGTACCCCGATCAACAGCCTGGGCTTCAGGGGATGGGGGGCATCGGACAGTGGGGTGGCGGTGGAGTCGGATCATACTTACGGGGGCGCCCGGGCCGTCGTGTTGGGGTTTGACGGGGCGATATCGAACCGCTTTAACACCAGCAACCCGACGAATGTGTGGACGGACTTCCACGGGGTTCTGGCGTATGGGATGGCGGATGCCACGCCGACGGTGAATGCAACTGCCGTGACGCTGGTGTATGTTAACTCGAATGGCTATTTGACGGTCCGTAACAGTGGGACCTGGGATGTCTGCACGAGTGATGTGTGGCAGGTGGCCGTCCCGGCGGTCACCAACGGCCAGTGGGTTCATGTGAGCGTGAACAATAACTTTGTGCGTAAGGATTCTGCGATTATGCTGAATGGACAGTTGTTGCGGCAGAATGTGCCATTCGTTAATCCCTCGGCGGACCATTATTCGACTTTCCGCGTGCTCAATGAGCACACCAATACGGCTTATATTGACGATGTGGTGATCCAGGAACCCGTTCCTGATTCCCTGGCCTACACCGACGCGGCATGTATCCAGAGGTATGGGGTCGCAATGAAAGGAAGCGTTTTCATTTTGAGGTGAAAACTTATGTTATATGACAACGATTACACTTACAGGCGGCTTTTCACTGGATGTCCAGACCCAGGGCAATCGATTTATTGGAATCGGTACGGTCACTTTTCGGGGACAACCCCTTCGGGCTGATACGTTGCCCTGGACGCTCTATTTCGAAAGTGAAACCGGGGTCCGCTTTGCCGACTTCATTCTCAATGAGGTCGTCCAACAAGGTGAGACTGTGACGCTTGACCTCACCGCCCATGGCAGCCGTATGCCGCGTGTGCAGGAAGGCGATGCCATGGGGGATGGCCGGATTCGGACCCGGTTTCTCGACCCCGTTGAGGCGCAGGTGCGCTGGACTTTCCGTCCGACCTGTCTGACGCTTCATGGTATTGAGTGGGCGGGACTGGCTTGGACCATTGCCGTCGAAAGCCCCGGGCATCCGATCCATTGGCTCATTGAAGAGACCACGTGGGAAATCGGGGGCGCCGCCGAAGGCTGCACGCTGATCCAGCGCGACATGTCGACGATCTGGCCGGAACAACCGGTGAGCCGCAACAGCGCCTTCACGACCATGGAAAAATTCGCCACCGAGGGGTGGGGCGGTTCTTACCCGATGGATATGATGCCCCGCGGCGCCGGCGCCTCGCATCTGGATTTCCAGTCAAAGGATTCGCTCGCCCTGGCTCTATTTGCCGGGCGCCCCGGCTTGACACGCTCCCGAATCGACAAACGGTCTGGTGAAAATGTGATCCACTATATTGACCGTCCTTTCTTCCTGTTGGGCGAGAAGGTCGAGGCCCCCGAGCGGACCTTACTGGTTCACCAGGCGGCGGCGCCCCTCCAGCGTCACGAGCGGCGGAATCTCTGGCTGGATCTCCAGGCGGACGTCCGCGACCGTATTCTGGCCAACTATGGTATGCGCCATGAGGTGCTAAGCCCGACCGTCTGGGCGCACCTTTGGGACGACGATTTGCGTCGTTATGGCGCCGACTGGATTGCGCCCTTGCAGCAGCTTCTCCCCGAACTCGCCCGGCTTGGCTTTCGCTCCGTCTTTACCCACCATCCCTGGGAAGGTCCGACGGGTGATCCGCGTAACGTGGAGGGCGTGATTCAGGGGAATATCTGCAGCCCCTACACCTTCTGCTGGGATGAGGCCTTCGGCGGCGTGGCGGGAATGAAGGGACTGATTGACGAGGGGCGCCGGAACGACATTTCCATCCTGCAATGGTTCGGACTCCAACTCCATCGTGATGCCCAGGTTTTCAAGGATCATCCCGACTGGCGATTGCTTGAACCCGACGGCGAGGCCTATGATGCCTCCTACTACATCCTGAACTGTGGCCGGATGCGCGGGCCCTTCGGCGATTGGCTTGAACAGCAGATCATGGACTTGCGCCAGGGCTCCGGTCTCGATGGCATTTTCTGGGACAGCCTGCATAATCTGGGTGTCTCAGCGGTGGATTGGACAGGGACTGATAAGGCGCCCCAGGCGGAGGAGATCTTCCGCCTGATGGGCCGTTTGCAGCAGGCGGGATTCCAGTCCCAGCGGCCCGAGACAGTTACCATTTTTGGTTGCGGGAATGCCGCGATTTATGGTTTTTCCTGCGATAAATTCCGCCGGCGCCTGTGGCAGGATACGGTGGACAACGATGACCTGTTCGCGCTCATCGATACCGGTATTGGATTTTTTGGTGACGAGGCGAGCCCCTGGGTCACGGGCCAAATCTCCCCTTCGGACTATTTTAAAATGGCGGCCTGGCGTTGTCCGATGGCGGCTCCGGCGAATCCGTGGACCGGTGACAGCGAACTCAAGAAGCCGGTGTTGCCGGGCGGTGCGAAGGCCGGGGCGTTTGCGCGCGTCAACCACCAGTACAATGCGGCACTGCCGCACATGATCCGGCCCCAGGCCTCTGCCGACGGCAGTCATGTGCTCTATCTCGATCACAACGGTCGGCCCTCCTGTGTGTGGGCGCTGGCCGACGGGGCGTTTCCCTTTAACGGAGAAGCGATAACCGCCGTAGAAGGGCTTCAGGGGGAAGTCACCAACGGCTACCTGCGCCTGCGCGCCGGAGAAGTGTATTTACTAAGGTTCCTGAAATAATCTGGACATGATCTTGAAAGAGCCACGCCTTAACAGGCGCGGCTACGTAGCCGCCGCGGTTACGCGGTGGCCGGATCATGTCTGGATTATTATGGGAACATTAATAATTTAGTAGTTAAAATTCAGGAGATAGGATTCAGGATGAAATACAAAAGTATATTGGCATTGGTGGGGTTGATGGTGGTGGGCACTGTGGTACGGGCCACGGAAACGGAGAATCTGGGGATACGCGTGCTGCCTGCCCCCAAGGCCGTGGTAATCGACGGCAAGATTGACGATTGGGACCTCTCGGCCAGTCTCTTCGCCTGTGGCGACGTGGAGACCTTACGCGACCAGTACGCGGTCTGGTTCTCCGCCATGTTCGACGCACAGAACCTGTATCTGCTGGCACGGTGGAACGATGAGACGCCGCTCAACAATCCCGGTCAGACAATGGCCGACTACGGCTTCGCAGGCGACTGCCTTCAGTTCCGGATCATCCTTCAGCCGGGGTTGCCCACTGAACGCACGTCTCACTGGACCTGCTGGCAGGGACGCGATGGCGACGATCTGATGGACATCGCTTACGGCAAGCGGTTCAACGAAGGGAGTATCAAGGACGCGAAAAAACTGGGCGCCAAGCAAGCGTTCCTCAAGAATGCGGACGGTAAAGGCTACGTTCAGGAAATCGCCATCCCCTGGAGCCTTCTTCTCAAGGAAGGCCAGTCCGCCCCGAAAGCCGGAGACCGGTTCGTGATGACGATCGAGCCGAACTTTACCCTTGGTCAAAGTGGCCGGGTAACCGTCAAGGATATCTTCAAAGCCGGTATCACCCCGGATCGCGTCTTCACCTTCATGGCCAGTCAGCATTGGGGCGACGCGACGCTGGAACCCAAAGGCGTGGTGACGCCGCACCCCTTGCGCCTGTCCGATGGACGTGAGTTTCCTGTGGCAATGAAGGCTGGGCTTCCGGTCATTGATTTGACCGGCCTCATCATGACGAAAGAACTTCAGGGTTTCAAATCCATTGCCTTCGATATGCCGGAGGATGGCTACATCTCCCTCAATCTCAGAGGGAAAGACGGCGAGGTGGCGCGCCAACTGCTGAACTGCGCGTTCTACACCAAGGGCAAACACACGGTGAAGTGGGATGGTCTCACAACCCTTAACTGGCGCACGCCGGGGCAGCCCGTTCCGGCAGGCGACTACCGGTGGGAGGCGCTCTGGCACAAGGGAATCGGCTTGCGGCTTGCCGGGTGGGCCTGCAATGCGGGGAACGCTCCGTGGGATGCCAGTCCGACCGCCAACTGGGGCGGTGACCATGGGCAACCTGTGGCCTGCGCCGCGGATGGCGAAAAGGTTTATCTGGGCTGGTCGGGAGCCGAGGCCGGTAAGGCGCTGCTGGCGTGTGATCTGAAGGGGAACGTGATCTGGAAGAACAGCCGCACCGGCATGGCTGGTGCGGACTTGATTGCCGTGGACGGCGGCATTGTCTACGCGCAGAACTGGGGCGGCAACCTCTACCGGCTCGAGGCGGCCAAAGGAACGTACTCGGCGTGGGCGGGCGGCGACTCGTGCGATCTCACGATCAAGACACTGTGGGGCGCCGACACGAATAAGCCGGAGAGCGCCAGCGGCATGGACGCCAGGGGCGGACGCCTGTTTCTGTCCTTCACTGCGGCCAATACGATACTGATGCTGGATGGGCAGACCGGCAAGTTGCTTAAGCCGTTCACCGTCGCGGCGCCCGCCGCCATGAAAGTCATCACCAACACGCTGGTCTACGTCGTCTCCGATGGCAAGAGTATTCTGGCGCTCAATCCCGAGACCGGGGAAGTGAAGCCCGTCATCACCGGACTCAACAACGCCCGCGCCCTGGCCGTGGACCGGGAGGGCCGACTCTATGTGGGGCTCGGCGAGCCGGATAATCAGGTTCTGGTCTTCGGAGCCGAAGGACGGCCCGCAGGCAAGCCGATCGGCCGCAAAGGCGGGCGGGCGTTGCTCGGGAAGTGGACCCCCGACGGCATGGCGTTCATCCAATCGCTGGCGATTGACGCCGCCGGCCAACTCTGGGTGGCCGAGGCCGACATGATGCCGAAGCGGGTCAGTTGCTGGAATCCGGCGACCGGCGCCCTGGTGAAGGAGTTCTTCGGACCCACCACCTACGGTGCCCTCGGCGGCGCGATCAATCCGCAGGATCCCACCGTGATGGTCGGGCAGGGCTGCGAATGGCGTGTGGACGCCAAGACGGGGCGGAGTACCTGTCTGGGTGTGATCACCCGTGCCGGCATGGAGAACTCGCGCTTCGCCATTGGCGCCAACGGGAAACTCTATCTCGCTGTGGCCACGCGCTGGGCCTTCGACCTTGGAGAGGTCCATATTTTCGAGCGCGTCGGCGATGCGGACTACAAATTGCGCACGGTTGTGTCGTATGTCGACAAGGATGGCAAAGCGATTCCGCCGCCCGAACACGGCAAGACCGGCGCGGCGGCCAAGACCGCCCTCTGGTGCGACGAGAACGGGGATGGCGAGCGGCAGGATAATGAGGTGACGCTGGTGGACGGCCTTGTCCGGATCACCGGCTGGTACATGGGACTGACGCCGGATCTGACCTTCTACGGGCCAGGGCAGTTCAAGGTCACCGGTTTCACCGCGTGTGGCGCACCGAAGTACGACTTTGCCCAGCCGGTCAAGGTGCCGGTCAGCGGGCTTGGTTCGGCCGATGGACGATTCATCTATTGCAATGGCGACTACGGGGTGAATAACGGCTGGAACCAGTGCTACGATATTGCCTCCGGTAAGCGTGTCTGGACATATCCGGACAACTTCGTCGGTGTGCATGGCTCTCATAATGCCTGTCCCCCCGAAGTGGGCATGATCCGAGGATCTTTCGGCGCCTGTGGAGCGGCCAAGTTGCCGAAACCTATTGGGAATATTTGGGTGATTGGGACCAACATCGGCGAGTGGCATATCCTGACTGAAGACGGCTTCTACCTCACCCGCTTGTTCCAGCCCGATCCGCTCAAGGTTCAGTGGCCCGTTGACGCCGTACCCGGCGCAAGCCTTGACAACTGTCCCTGCGGGATGGGCGGCGAGGATTTCGGCGGTTCCATCTCCCTCACCCGCGACAACCGGCTGTTCGTCCAGGCCGGCAAGACCGGCTTCTGGAATGTCGAGGTCACCGGTCTCGATAGAGTCAAGGCGATGAGAGGCGGCAAGGTTGTGATGACGGCGAGCGATGTCAGACAGGCGCAACAGTTCCGTGAACACTACTTGCAGGAAGCGGCCGGTACGCCGCGTGCGACGTTACATAAGCAGACGCCCGTTTTCACCGGCAGTCTTGACGCCGACTTCAAGGAGGCGCAGGTGCTTGCCTTCAAGAAGCAGGACGATGCGGCGGTACGCGTCGCCGGAACGTGGGATGGCGGGTTCCTGTATCTGGCTTGGGATGTGAAGGACAAGACGCCGTGGATCAACGGGGCGACCGAGGCCAATCAGATGTACCTGAGCGGGGATACCGTGGACTTCCAACTCGGTACGGACCCGAAGGCCGACAAGAATCGCGGCGAGGCCGGTCCCGGTGACCTGCGCCTTTCCATTGGATCCTTCCAGGGGAAACCCACGGCCGTGCTCTATCGCAAGGTGTCCGCGGAGAAGAAACCCAAAGTGTTCAGTTCAGGCGTGATCAAGGAATACGTGATGGATTACGTGGATGTGGTCTCCGCCGCAAAAGTTGAGGTAAAGGTCAACCCCGGCAGCGGGTACGTGGTCGAAGCCGCGATTCCCCTGGCCGCGCTTGGCCTGACTCCGGCACCGGGCTTGAGCCTGCGAGGTGATTTTGGCGTCACGCACGGTGATCCCGCCGGCAGCCGCACCCGGTTGCGCACCTACTGGAGCAACCAGGCCGGCGGCATTGTGGATGACGCCGTGTTTGAGCTGAAGCTGGAACCCAAAAACTGGGGCGAATTACAGTTTGAGTAAATCCTAATGGTAAAACTATGAAAACACGTCAATTTCAACTTCAGGCATTGATATATTTCGGGCTGCTAACCTGTGCCTCCATGCTTCGGGCCGACGTCCGGATGCCGGGGATCTTTGGCGATCACATGGTGCTTCAGCAGGGGATCAAAATCCCCGTCTGGGGCTGGGCGGACCCGGGCGAGGAAGTGACTGTTACCCTCGGGTCTCGAACGGTGAAGACCAAGGCCAATGACGCAGGGAAATGGCGTGTTGACTTAGCGAAAACGGCGGCCAATTACCAGCCTCAAAAACTCATCATCTCCGGCAGGAATACGGTCACATTCGAGGACGTGCTGGTGGGCGACGTCTGGTTGTGCTCGGGACAGTCGAATATGGAGTTTGGCATTCAGAACCTCAAGGGGATGGCGGAGTTGAACGACCCCGAGATTCGCGTCTTTTGTCTCACCAAATCCGCCGCGCTCACGCCATTGGACGACACCACGTTCGTGCCGAAGGAATTGGTCTGGGACACCTCGACAGGCCACTGGAGCAAAACGCCGGATGCGGGTAGTTGGAACGGTTTTTCAGCGGTCGGTTATCTCTTCGGCCAGCGGATTCACGAATTCAGCGGCAATCCTGTGGGCCTCATCGGCAGTTATTGGGGCGGCACGCCGGCACAGGCCTGGACCAGCCTTCCGGCGCTGGAGAAGAATCCCGCGCTGGAGAACCACGTGAAGACGTTTCAAGCTTTAACTCCGCAGCAAAAGGCCCGCTATCCCGTGGTCTGGGCGACCTACGTCGCCGCCATGCGCAAGTGGTCGCAGGAGGTCTGGGAGCCGGACCAGGTCGCGTTGCGCCAGTGGGAAGCCACCGCCAAACAAGCACGGGAGCAGGGCAAGCCGGAGCCGCCCAAACCGCAACCCACCGGTCAGCGGCCTGCGAATCCCGGTAACGAGGGCACGCCCACGACGCTGTTCAATGCCATGATCCACCCGCTGATTCCCTATGCCATCAAGGGCGTCATCTGGTATCAAGGCGAGTCGAACTCCTGGGATGGCGAGGGCTACGGGACGCTTTTCTCGACCCTGATCAACGATTGGCGTGAGCAATGGCGCCAGAGCGATTTTCCATTCCTGTTCGTGCAGGTGGCGGGTTATGGTGTGCCGAAGACGGACCCCACCCGGGGGCGCTGGGCCGCACTGCGCGAGGGGCAGCGCAAGGCGTTGGCCTTGCCCAATACCGGCATGGCGGTAGCCATCGACGTCGGGGACAAAGACGACATTCATCCCAGAAACAAGGAGCCTGTCGCCCGGCGCTTGGCCCTGGCCGCTGAACACCTCGCCTATGGGAAGCGACTTGTCTACAGTGGTCCCACCTACGATTCCATGAAGGCCGACCAGAACGGTCTGCGGGTTGCTTTCAAAAATACCGGTTCCGGCTTGGTCGCCGGTACCCCGCCGCCGCTGCCGGGCCAACCGGCTGCTCCGGTTCCTGTCGAACTGAAGGGATTTGAAATCGCCGGAACGAACCGGCAGTGGTTCGTCGCCAAGGCAGTGATTGACAGCTCACACGTGTTTGTTTCCTGCGACCAGGTAGCGGCCCCTGTGGCGGTGCGTTATGCCTGGGGCGATTTCCCTGCCTGCAACTTGTATAACAAGGAGGGGCTGCCTGCCGTTCCATTCCGGACGGATGATTGGGATCCCAAAGCGGCGTTCGCACCACCAGACTGAAGATCGGGAGACGTATGCTATTCCAATTTTCACGAATATTCTTCGTCCTGTGTTTGGTGAGTTTAGCGACCTCCCTTCATGCGGCACCAGCAGTGGTGGTGAAGGTGTCCCGGCCGGTGTCACTCGACAAGCCGCACCAATGGCCTGCGATCACCGCCGAACAGCGCCTGGCGACGTCCGGCGGTGAATCAGCGCGCTGGACGGCCTGCTATGATGAGAACAATTTGTATTTGCTTGTCCGTGTCCATGACGAGAGCCCGCTGAAGAACAGTGCCAGCCCCTTCGACCCAGCCATGGCGATCAAAGGCGGCGATGCCGTCGGGTTCTGCTTCGGCCCGTCCGGTGACCGTGGACAGCTTCAGCGGATCCTTGTGGCCGACTTGGACGGGAAGCCGATGGCTGTCTGTTATCGGCCGGTTTCGCAGGAGAAGAAACCCTACTCGTTCGTCTCGCCGGTCTCGACCTATGTGATGGACTATGTGGCGCCGCTGCCCGAAGTGCGGGCCGCGTTCAGCCTCATCGACGGCGGCTACGCGGTCGGCGTCGCCATCCCCTGGAAGGTGCTCGGCTACCGGATAGCCGAGGGCTTGGAGTTTCCGTTCGACGCCCAGGTGATCTATTCCGACCCGGCCGGTACCAAGAACATTGCCACCGCCTGGTGGCACAGTCGCGGCAATGGTCCGGCCTGCACTGTGGATTTGCCTTCCGAGGCCCGATTATATCCCGACCTGTGGGGTTCTGCCCGGCTCTTCGCGGCCGATCCCGGCCCGCAAGCGGAGACGGCTGAGGCCCCTGAGGCCAGTGTCGTGACGGATCCGGACGGCTTGAAACCGGAGCCCATCACCTTCACCTTGCCGCGCGCCTGCAAGGCTAGTTTGGTTATCACCGACACCAACGGCTGGATCGTCGCTGAGCCGCTGCGGGCCGAGCCCATGAGCGCGGGTACCCATACCGTTCTTTGGAATGGCCGTGGCTATCGCGACATGCCGTTGCCAGCCGGACAATATCACTGGCGGCTCGGGTATTTCGACGGGGTGCGCAGTCTCTTCCTCGGCGCCGTCGGCAACTCGGGGCGGCCTCCTTATCCGAGCGCCGACAAGAAGGGCTCCATTGGTGGTGTCCACATCGGCCCTGCCGCCGTGGCGGCGGATGCCGGGGGCGTCTATCTGCTGCATGCCGGCGAGGAAGGTGAACACGGGCTCCGGAAGATCGATAAGGCTGGAAACGTGCTGTGGACGCATTCGATCGGCAATTATGCGCCCGCCTCAGCCGTTGCGGTGGATGGCCAACGCGCCTATATGATCGCCGGCTGGCCGGAACTTGCACTGGTGTGTATGGATGCGGCAACCGGGCGTGACCTGCCCATGGGGGAGGCCGGGGCGCGCATCACGCTGGGCGACCCGAAGAAGGGATTTGTCGGGCTGGCCATTGTCGGCGGGAAAGCGTATGTCAGTGTGGCCGCGGAAGACCGGTTGGCAGTGATTGACGTGACGACCGGCCAGAAGGCGGCCGACATTCCGCTGCCCCGGCCCGGTCGTCTTTGCCGTCAGGATGACATGCATCTGCTCGCGATCTCGGGCGACCGTGTGGTGCGCCTCGATCTCGCCACTCGTGCTGTTGCTCCGCTGCTCACCGGTTTGACCTCGCCCACAGCCGTCACCGTGGACAAGGAAAAACGGGTCTATGTGGCGGAGCAGGGAAGCAAGCAACAAATCACCGTGTTCAAGCCCGATGGGAAACGCCTCACCAGTTTCGGCAAAGCCGGTGGACGGGCGCCCACGGTGCCGAAGTATAATCCCCTGGAATTCCGCAACATCACCGATCTGACTTGCGACGCGGAGGGACAACTCTGGTTTGTCGAGGCTGGCTGGACCGCGCCCCGCCGCATCGGGTGCATGACAACCAAAGGGAAATGGGTGCGAGATTATTGCGGTCCGGTCTATTGCTCCTCCGGCATGGTGGTGGATTTGGACGACCCCACGAGCGTGTACTACCACCTGGGGGCGTCGTGGATGAAGACGCACATCGACTTCTCTCCGACTCATAGTGCGACGGACTTCACCTGGAAGATCGAGGCGATTTACTACCTGAGTCAGTCGGGCACGGAAACCCCGGCAACTCCCGATCTCATGCTCGGCCCCGCCTCGCCCTCGTTTGCCGCCGGGATCACCTTTACCGGAAGCAATGGAAAGCATTACTTCTGGATCGATGGGGAAACGACCTATACGAGGAGTCAGCCTGCCGCCTTGTGGGTGTGGGCCGCAGGCCGCTGGGTGCCAGCCGGCATCCAGTCGCAATATGGCAAACCCTGCTGGGCTGATCGCAATGGGGATGGTTTGGTTCAGTCGAACGAGTACAGTGCGGTTCTGGCACCCGATGGCGGTTGGCGCTGGCTCGGGCGCGACCTCACTTTGTATGGACGCCACGGGGCTTGGAAACCCGCCCGCATTGACAAACGCGGGGTGCCGGATTATGACGGCGGAACCTACACGCCCTACGCCGCTACCCCCTATTCCGCCTGGAGCTCCATCGAATGGTTGAGTTCCATGGCCGGTAACCCTGTGGCTGTCTCGCGCCCTGGTCCGGACGGGGCCATCTACTTTGCCGTCAATCTTGGCAACGGACAGGGGCAGGCTTTCTGGGACCGCGCCTCGGAGAACAAATTGATCAAGGTAAAAGATGGCAGGGCGCAATGGTGGGTGGGGCACCACGATGCCGCCAATCATGGCAATGGCGATGGGACCTTCTCCTACAATGTCTGTGGCGTGGAGGATGGCGTCATCGTCGTTTCCGACGTCGCCAATCAGTATACGGCCTACACTGATGACGGGCTGACGCTGGGCTGGCTGTTGACTGATGACCGGGGCCGACCGCGCTGGAGCGATGACAGTTATGTCTCCGCTGAAAGTTTCTCCGGCCAGTTCATCAAGGATCCGAAAACCGGCAAATATCTGCTTTTCTGCGGCGCCAGCGAATCCTGCCAGGTGCGTGAGGTCATGGGCATCGGCCCCGGCAAAATCACCCGCCAACAGGGTGACATCACCCTGATTTCCTCGCTGCCGCGGACGACACCATTTCCCAAGGCGGCGATTATTCCCTATGGTACCTGGGAGTGCGACAATGGACGTTTCGACGGCATTGATGGCGAGGACTGGGAGTGGTGGCCGCGCAACTACGAGGCCATCACCATCCGGGACGGAAAGCAGGTCGTTGCCGATGTGCGCCTGCGCCGGGATGCGGGCTACCTCCACATTTTTGCGGATGTGCTGCAAGCGTCGGCCTTCCATGCACCGACTGGCACTGTCAATACCTTGTCAGCCGATGGGGTGGAGTTGTTGCTTGGCCCGCTGCTGCCGGCGGCTCGAACGGCCGCCGTGGCCGGCGACACGCGCATCCTGTTGACGGCTCGTCGCGATGAGAAAGGCAATTTGCAAGGGCTTGCCCTGGCCTGCCGTCCGGCCAGTCCGCTGTTGTCGCCCGATCCAAAACTGCGTGGAATGGATAACGCTGGAGGGTTACAGGGTGTTCCGCCCAAAGAGGCCTTGGATTTTTCCAAGGGTTTGCAGTCGATCCCGGGCGCAAAGGTGGCGCTCAGTGCGCGGCCCGATGGAAAAGGCTTCCGACTGGAGGCCGAACTTCCGTTGGCCTTTTTCCCTGAATTGGCATCCATCAAGCCTGTCACCTTCAAACGCTGGACAGCGGACGGAAATCACTGGATCAAGAGCTATACCGAAGAGCGCCATGACCTTGCCGGGCCGGTGCGGTTGAACGTGGCCGTATTCAGTACCGATGCCGCCGGTACTGTGCGTCGTCTGCCTTGGCTGGCCGACGGGCCCCCCGCCACCAATCCGGCGGCCATGATGCCCCGAGACTGGGGTGTGGCCAATGCCTCGGTTGCGCTCGAATGGCCTGCGCAGCCAGGCGCGAGCGAATACCAGCTCTATCGTTCCGGTACTCCGGAATTGAGCGCCGCCAAGCGGGTGCAGACCATTCGGCAGGGTACCAGCGCGACCGATCTTCCGGAGAGTGGTACTCACTATTACTGGATGACGGTGATTGATGCCCTTGGTGAATCGCAGTTCATCGGCCCGGAGGGCATCACCATCGGGGGCGAAGCCACTGGTGAACCCCGTGTGAATTTTCAAGGCAAGCCGGCGCCAGTCATTCTTTTTCCCCACTTCCCGGATCTCCAGATTTTTCCTGGCACGGCTCGCGTCATTAACTTCACGGTGGCGGCGAAGACGGTTGAGGCCGAGGTTGTGCCGACTGGGGTCGGCGTCACGACGGAGTCACTGGGTAATGGACGCTGGCGGCTAGTTGTCACGCTGCCTGCCGGGACCCAGCCGGGCACTCGCCGCTCCGTCACGCTCACCGCGAGCGGCGCGGGCAAGCCGGTCCGCGCGGCCTTCACTGTGACCGTTACTCCGGTGTCTGTGGCCGGCCAGCGCACGCAGACGGGAGGGATTCTCACCATTGATGCCAGTGTGCCCGCCGGGCAACCTGTGGCCACGGTCGACTGGCCGGGGCAGGGCTCTCTGTCCACGGCCAAAGTGGGCCGCAGCGGCTATGTGTTTTTCCGGTACAATGGCAATACGGCTATTCCCACTCATGTCGTCCACGCGCCTTTCGCCGACACGTTTACCGGCAATGACGGCTTCTGGTACGGCGAGACCGGCGGCAACATGCAATTCAACCTGCGCCAGGCGGATGGTGCGATTCAAGCCGGGCAGGACGCCCAGGGCCGTCGGTTTTTCGGGTCGGTCAATTCCAACGCCGGCACACCGGGAAAGCCGGAAACCTATCAGGGCACGCAGTGGCAGATTTCCGTTAACGATACGGGTCCTCATTTGCTTACCGTATTCAGCCCGGCGAAGGGACCTAGCGGGGCAAAGGAACGTTTCGTTCTGCGCAGCGCCACGGGGGGCTTCTTGCCAGCCACGGTTGAGTTCGATGGAAGCCAGGGGGGCTCCGTCATCCAGTTTCGGTTCATCGGCAATACCAGCTTATCGGTACAGCAGACTGTCGGTGGAATGAATTCCTCCGTTCCCGGCGCCAACTGCGCGGCGATTTTTATGGATTAGAAAAAATAAGGGGCACACAAATAGCGGCGTTCTCCTGAATGTCTGAAAGTCTCATGATGAGACTTTTTTGCAACTCACTCATTTCTAACATGTTACACAATGTGTCGTTTTGCGGCGCCAGCGAATCCTGCCAGGTGCGTGAGGTCATGGAATCGGCCTTGGATTTCCCCAATTAATCCAAGCCCAGTTGCTTCCGGATCAGCCGACAGAGACTGTCTTTGACTTCCGTATGGCGTGGAATAAACGATGGTTAGTCTTGCACTCATAAAAATATATTGGATCAAACAGGCCTTGGCATCAAGTGCGCAATCAGGGCAAACTGATCACTGATTGAAGTTGAATGTTTTGCAAGAATTGCGTAACTTTCGATCATGTCTGAATTATTTGACAAAGTGTCCCGGTGTAATTTTTGGGACGGCGGGCTCCCTGACACCGGAGTGTCCCGGCGGCGTTACGTGGAGCGGGTTCAGCCATTCATGGGCAACCGGTTGACAAAAGTGCTGATGGGGCAACGGCGCTGCGGAAAAAGTTTCATTCTGCGACAAATCATGGCTGGACTCGTGGAAGGCGGCGTTTCCTGGCGTAACATTCTCTATTTGGACAAGGAACGTATGGAGCTTGCCGATCTTGTTGATCATCGGCAGGCGCATGACTTGATCGGGGAATACCGCAAGCGTTTACGGGTCAAGGGGAAAGTCTACCTGTTCCTTGATGAAATCCAGGAAATCGCAGGTTGGGAACGATTGGTCAACGCCTACTCCCAGGACCGTCGTCAGGAGTACGAGATCGTTGTGACCGGGTCCAACGCCCATTTGCTTTCCACGGAACTGGGCACACTCCTAACCGGCCGATATGTGCCGTTCGAAATATTCCCATTCTCATTTGACGAATTCGCCACAGCAAAACGGATCAAGAAGGATAAGTCCGCCTTATTGGACTATCTCCAATCCGGGGGTCTCCCGGAACTGTTGAACCTCCAGTCTGAAGAAGCAAGGCGCCACTATGTGATGGCCCTGCGCGATGCCATTCTGTTGAATGATGTGGTGCGCCGGCATAAGGTCAAGGATCCGGAACTCTTGGAGCGACTCTTCCGTTTCATTTGCGACAACGCCGGGAGTCTGGTGTCTGTTCGCAATATCGTTGATTATCTGAAAAGCAAGGGGCAGCGGACGAACTTCGAAACGGTATCTTCCTACCTTTCGCACCTCTGCCAGGCGATGCTGATCCACGAGTGTAACCGCTATGACATCCGGGGCAAGGAACTACTGGCAGGAAACCGCAAGTACTACCTGAATGACCTGGCCTACCGGCAGTATCTGGCGTCAGGTTTCGAGGCCGCCTTGCCGCAGCGCATTGAGAATCTAGTATATCTCTATTACCGCTCCCAGGGCTACGCCGTGCATGTGGGAACCATGAGGGACCTTGAGGTGGACTTTGTCGTCGAAAAGGACAACCGCCGGGCCTACCACCAAGTTTGTTATCTTCTGGCCGATGCCACCGTGATCGATCGTGAATTCCGCAGTCTGGAGCGCATTGGCGATAACTACCCCAAGAGTGTCATCAGCCTGGATGACATTTCGTTGGGCGAACGCAATGGGATCGCCCATCAACTACTCTGGAATCTTTTGTAAAGGTCAACGGCGAGAGAGGTTTGGTGACAGACAATCTATCTTCGCCAGAGCAGGAGGCCCGCAACGCTCTCGAAGTGAGCATCGTATGTCCCCGCGCGATCATTGATTGCTCTATCTGTTCCGCCAATAGTCCGGTTTTCGATGGAGATTCATTACAGCGGTAATGATCACAACTTGATCCACGACCGTGTAAATCAAGGCGTAGGGGAACTGCTTAACAAGACAACGGTGGAATGTGCTGTCCAATGGAGTCCATCCATCGGGGAATCCAATGATTCGGTCAATTGCGGTGCGCACCTGTGCTGAAAAAGACAAACCTAGTCCTGACTGCTGGAGTTCGTAGTACTCGATGGTGCTAAAGAACTCTTCGCGTGCGGCTGGCGCGAACTCAGATCTCATTTCTGGAATTTCTCTTTGATTTCCTGAAATATTGTCTCGCTTGGGAGGGTTTGTGTTTTGCCGGAGCGGATGTCGTCAAGACGTCTATGGGATTCTTCCAGCCAAGCTTTTTCGATGTCTGTTGCGGTTGGGACCGTTATGATATGTAACAGCTTATCGAGCAACGAGAGCCGTTCATCGTTCGGGAGATCCAATACCTCATTGTAAATCTTTTCAGCTAAAGCGGTCATTTTTCACCTCAACCTCTATATTTTCAGGTAGCACTTATAAAATCATATTGGATCAAACAGGCCTTGGAATCAAGTGCGCAATCAGGGCAGACGCATCTAAATAACGCAACACAAAGAGATTTTTCACCACTGTTGGCCGCGACAGGACAAGCCTGTGAACGAGGGAAAGGTAATCCATCCCCTGCATTACCGTTTCGCGTCATCTTCCCAGACGGCATCGATACGGACAACAGGTGGGATCTTCTTTCCGGCGCGCTTGCGGTCGATCAGGTCGATGCCGCAGCGCAACAAGGCGGTGATGTCGAGCCCCAGCCGTTTGATGGGCAGGGTCTTGAAGGGTGGCCAGGGGAAGTTGCAATGCGCGACGACCTCCAGGTCGTCCGGCACCCTGATGCCCTCCGCCACCAATCCGGCAATGGCGTCGTCGACGAGGTTGTCGTTGGTGATGATCAGGCCATCGGGCCGATCCGACTTCCCCGGCCGCATCATCAGGCGCATAATGTTTTGAGCCGTTTCAGGTGAATCCAGATTCACCGCGATATCCCAGCAAGGCGGGCACACCATTTTACGGACGGCCAGCAAATTTTGAATCGACGTGTCTTGCATCCAGCTGTAGTAGGGATGGCTCAGCATGGCGATTCGGCGTCGGCCACGGGACGCAAGGTAGTCAAGCGCCAACTCGATGAGTCGTTCCGGGCCTGAAATTTGCGTATCAATCCCCGGAGAAAAACCGGGGTGCATAAACGCCACGCGGGGGACGCCCGGTTCTTCCAAGATGGGGGTCCCCCGGAGCAGGTGGGGCGATGCGGCAAAAAATACGCCGGCGACCTGATGTGTCCGGATAAGTTCCATCAAGTTGCGGCGCGCCTCGCCGAGAGGATCGTCCACCCCCTCCAAAATACGGATGGGGCGGTTCAGTTCCGTCTGTAGCGAGGTGGCGACGTTGGCCAGCGCCGCATAGTATTTTGACCAATGGGCATTAGATGATTTTGCCTCCGGTAGTGCGAGGGCGATGTTGTTGAGGTGGGGAAGCTTTTCCAGTACAATGGTTCCAACCTTGGGTTTGGCGGTAATGAAGCCCTCCGAGGTTAATTGCTGCAGAACCTTGGTGATGGTTCCGCTACCCACTTGGAAACGCTGTGTCAATTCGCTTTGTGTCGGCAGTCTGGTTTCGGGGGGAAACACCTTTGTGAGGATTTCATGCCGCAACGTGTCCAAGATATACTCATGTTTGGATTCTTTGCCATGCAATTTCATAATCTGTCACCTTTGTAAAAAATATTCCCGAAGTCAATAAACAGAAAGTAACTCAATAATCAGTTTTTAGCAAATAATTTGTGTTTGAATTTTAGAAAGCTGTCTTCTATATTTATTAATAACGATGGAGCGTAAGGGGAGTTATGAAGAAGAATGTCATTTTGATTTTCTTGTTCTGCGTGGGCTTGTTAACTGCGGGCGGGACGGCTTCGGCTGTCTCGTCGGGGTTGTTGGCGAACGTCCCGGAAGCAGGCGGGTACGCCATCGCCTACGAACTGGCCATTCCGGCCGTTTCACCCGGCTGGAACAGCACGCCGATCACGTACTCCATCAACAACGCCACCAATATTGCGCCGGGCTCATTCAGCCGTGTCGCTTACTACCTCGAACTCATCAGCGGCGCGTCCACCCAATGGGTCTACGTGTCCATGAACGCGTTCACCACCAATGCCACCATGATCGGTGTGCCGAATGTCGCCTCGGGTGAGTTGTACCACTACCTGACCCCCGCCATCTCCAACGCCAACATCTTTTCGAACGTCGGGACGATTACCAACAAGACCGGCGTCAACACCGTCAACTTCGAATTCTGGCCGAGCAATTACAGCCAGAGCAACGCCGAGAACGTGCCGAACGCCAGCGGCTCCTACTTCGACTTTGGCGATAGCGGGTTCAACGGGACGGCCGGGTACGCCTGCATGCAAATCCACGACTGTGCCGCGAAACAAACGCTCTTCGCCTATAACGCTTGGGGAGCGACCAACACAAGCGGAGGCGGTGACCTCGGTATCGGCAATCGCCCTGGAGCGAATGACAGCGATTGGACCTTCGCCACCAACCTTAACACCTACTCCAGCCGAACGCTCCAGATCCTGGTCAGCTACGCACCGCTGGTTACGGTCCAGCCGGCGACCGGACTCGGAACCAACTGCGCCACGTTGAATGGCAGCCTCATGTCCACGGGTTCGGCCGCCACCGCCGTATCGGTCTACTGGGGCACCAACGACAGTGGCGCAACGGCCGCCGGCTGGGCCAACACGATCACGTTCCCCGGCGCCCAGGCGCCTGGCCTGCTGGCCACCAATATTACCGGCCTGCTCCCCCGCACTGCCTACTATTACCGTTTCGCGTCCTACAACTCCTACGGCACCAACTGGACAACCGCGGCCACCTTCACGACCCTGACCGACTTCACTCAGTGGAGCAAGAAGGTGCCCCTCACGTTCTCCGGCTACAACCGCTCCGAAACGCTGACCAACTTTCCGGCGCTGGTCATCCTCGGCACCAACGTTAACGGCTTCAGTTACGGCCAGTTCCAGTCGGGAAGTAACGCCGACTTGATCTTCCTTGACGGCGGCCAGTCCAATGAACTGAACTACGAGATCGAGCAGTGGAACACGAACGGCCTGTCCTATGTCTGGGTTCAGGTGCCGCAAGTGGTCGACACCAACACGGCCATCTGGGCCTACTGGGGGCGGAGCGGGGTGTCGACGCCAGGCTATACGACGAACGGTTCGGTCTGGAGCAATGGCTTTGCCGGTGTCTGGCACCTGGCGGAACCGGCCGGTAACAATCGCTACGATTCTGCCGCCCTGATCGCCAACGGCACGCCCGTTGGGACCATCACCAAGGTTACCGGTCAGGTCGGGAGTGCGGATCGGTATTACTATACGGATGGCGACGATTACGTCACCCTCGCCAACTCCCCGGCGCGGCTGGAAAACGTGCAGGAGAATAACTTCACCGTGGAGGCGTGGGTCAAACCGATGAGCACTCCGCCGGGGACGGGCAGCGCGAACGATGCCTCCTATGGCATCCTGATGAAACCCGGGTATCACGAAGGGCTCAGGTACAATCCGAACAATACCTTCGAGTTCGATCATTATCTCACCGGTCCGGCGGGAGCGCCTGTCGTTTCAACGCACACGTTCTCTCCCGGCGTGTTTCATCATGTGGCTGGAGTCTTGAACCGCGTGGCCGGAACCGTCTCCATCTACGTGGATGGCCAGTTCGAAGGCACGACCCCCTTTGCGGCGAATGCCACCACGTACGAATACAACCAACTCTCCTGGAATCTCGGTATTGGCAACCCGGGCGCCAGTAACTATAAGTGGCCGTCTGACGCGGCCATGGACGAGGCTCGCATCTCCAGCGTGGCCCGCTCCTCCAACTGGATTTGGGCCTGCTACATGAACCAGGCATCCAATCAGGGCCTGCTTAGTTACGGCAGCGTGGGGGTGCCGATCGTAAGCAACCAGGTGGCGACCATTGTCGTGCCAGGCTCCGCCAGTCTGAACGGGTATCTTGTGTACACCGGTGCCGCACCCACCACCGTGCGAGTGTACTGGGGCACGAATGACGGCGGGACCGTTGCGGCCGCCTGGGGCAACACGAACCAGTTCGCCGACTATCAATCGCTCGGCGCGATGACCACCAATGTCATTGGCTTGTCATCCAACACCACTTACTTCTACCGCTTCTGCGCGACGAATTCGAACGGCACGAGCTGGGCCTCACCGTCGTCCGTGTTTATCACGGGAGAAACGTCGGTTCAGGCCACGGATCCGATTGGCCGCTTGAACGCGACGGATACGGCGACCTTCACGGTCTACCGGCCCGCCGCCTGTAGCAACGGGGATCTGGTCTTGAACTACACACTGGGCGGCACGGCCACCAACGGGACGGACTACACGATCGCGCCGGTCAGTGGGGCCGTGGTTATCGCCTCAGGCCAGACGAGTGGCACGATCACTGTGACGCCGGTGTATAAGGCTGACGTGCAGAAGACGGTTGTCCTGACACTGGCGCCGGGTCCGTACGCGACGGGGTCGGCGAACAGCGCCACCTGCACGCTTGCGCCTGTTTTTGCGTCGGGTGGCGCCGTAACCAACGTTGGCGCTTACATGATCCACACCTTCACCAATAGTGGCACATTCTCGGTGTCGGCAAGTGGAACCGTCGAGGTGCTAGTCGTGGCGGGTGGTGGCGGGGGTGGCGCGAATGG
>Ga0118677_10000453_pt1 | contig 89724 bp, 59 predicted proteins | sample AliMusrvi5mmetaG_FD_86154 | JGI IMG/M metagenome (GOLD analysis project Ga0118677, IMG submission 86154)
TCCCGCTGCGAGCGTCACTGGACCGCGTGGACGCGCAACTTGACCAACTCATCTACGAAGCCTTTCCGCAAGCCAAGGCTTCCTGATTCTGTCAGAAATCTTGCTACTTTCATTTAGATTTTACTTAGATTAGACGGCTAGTGCGGTTCTGGAGCGATTTCGTTCACGGACAGACGCTGAGTGCGATTCTGGCGGCGCAGGGTGCGATGGGTGCACGCGAAGCGGCCGACATCAAGGCAAGCAACGTGATGCGCGAAGTGGGGGGCAGAATCCTGCTGCTCGATTTCGGGCTTACGCACGATATCGGCGCGAGCGTGCCTTCAGGCGGGACACCAGCCTATATGGCGCCGGAATTGATACTGGAACGGGCGCCCTCGCATGCGAGCGACATCTTCGCGCTGGGAGTGCTGCTGTTTCAGCTACTGATGCTCAAATTTCCGTTCCAGCGATCCATCATCGGGCTGCCGTCAAAGAGGTTGCGTCTGCTGGACGAACAGCCCGATCTTGCCGAGGCGCTGTTGCGGGTGATCGATAAGGCAACGGAAACAGATCCGGGCCTGCGGTTCCAAACCGCGGGAGAATTAATTGCCGCACTTTCCGGGGCCGTAGACCGTCAGGAGACCACGCGATCTGTGCCAGCGGCTCCACGGCGCGGAAAGTGGATGCTGGACGCTGCTGCCGCGGTCGCGGTGACCGTGGGAGGAGTGTGGGTCTATCAACGTTCGGGTGGTTCGCCGGTTGGCGGCAGCGCACACGCAACTTACAATCAGGCGCAGGAGCTTCTGGATCATTACTATCGGCCCAAGGCGATTGAGCAGGCGATCGGCCTGTTTGAGAAGACCACGACGGAGGACCCGAAGTTCGCGCTGGCTTATGCAGGGTTGGCGCGGGCTCATTTCCTGCAGTACTGGCAGTTGCGGGATACGTCGCATATCGAACCTTCGAAGGCTGCGGCGACAAAGGCGCTTGCGCTCGAGCGGAATCTGCCGCCGGTGCATGTGACGTTGGGCAGGCTGTACACGGAGACGGGGCGGAATGATCTGGCGGTACAGGAGTTGGACGAGGCGATGCGCCTGGCCCCACACAATACCGAAGCGCATCAGGCGCTTGCGGAGTTGTAATTCCGGCAGGGCAGGACCGCGGACGTGGAAACATAACTTCGGAAGGCGACGGATCTGGCGCCGGAGGACTGGCGATTCCGAATGGAGTTGGGATACTATTACCTGCGAACAGGCAAAATGGACAATGCCATTGAGGCATATCGTGAGGCAGCAAAACTCTCGGCTGACAATCCGCGCCCGATCACCAATCTGGGGGTAGCGCTTCGCCGTTTGGGGAAGACAAAGGAGGCGATCGCATTGAACCCCTCTGCCTATTACGCCTGGGAAAATCTGGCCTCTTCCTTAGCGCATATCCCCGGACGTGAGCAGGAAGGTAAAGCGGCTCGCGAGAAGGCAATCGCATTAGGGGAAGAACTTAGGAACTTATTACGCACAGAACGGCGCTTTGGACAAGAGCTTGCTGCTACCTAACCAAGCGTTGGCACTCGCTGCGGAAGATCCGCAGGTGCTTTACTGGACCGCTGTGGCGAGAGAGCGGAAGCACAAGCGGCAAGAAGCATTGCATTTGATTGAGAAGGCGTTGGAGAAGGGGTTAGTGTTACGTGATGTACTACGCAATAGTGACCTGAGTAACTTGCGGTCCGACGCCGTGTTTGTGAAGTTATCCGCGAAGTTGAATTCAGAAAAACACTAAAGAGAAGACCTCAAGATGCAATCAGCGTTCATTACTGGCTATGGGATTGACATGCCCTACATGCCGCCATTGTGGCTAGGCTTCGGCGATGATAATCCGGACCACCCGGTTCCCAAACCAAAGAAGAAGTAAGATACCTTTACAGAGGCGCGGGGATTCACGCTCGCGCCTCTGCCTTCCATCCTATGCCACAGGACCTATTCCTCCCTCTTGGCGTGCAGGCCGAAACCGGCGAACTGCTGCCTACTATCGAGAGCGATACGCTCGCTGATTTTTCAAGCCTCCCCGTGGAAGCGCATCTCGCCGATCTGCCGAAAAGCATGGCGGAGAACTGGCAGGACGCCCCTCCCTTCGGCACCGACTGCGATGTGCGCGACATGAACAACCTGGCGGAAACTGGTTGGGCCATCCTTTTCTCCAATGAGACGAGCGATAACGTGAAGCGAATGCTGCAACCGCTCATCGAGTTGCGCCAGCGCCAGGTAGGCAACGACGCACTGTTCAAGATATTCGATGGCGGAGAGAGTTTCCAGAAAGGCGATACGGCTGAGACCTGGCTTTCGCGGCGTAGCGCCGACGGCATTCCGATGGCCGACGTGGATCCGGCCAAGGGCGTACCATTCTACCTCCTGATCGTCGGGTCGCCGGAAGAGATCCCATTCGAGTTTCAATACGGCCTGGATCTGTTCTGGGCCGTGGGGCGGCTATGGTTCCCAACCGCCGCCGAGTATGGCCAGTATGCGGAGGCCGTCGTGCGCTATGAGAACGCCGGCACACGGGTAGAGACGGCGCGCCAGATGGCCATCTTCGCGCCGCGCAACGGCCAGGACAAAGCGATGGAGCTGCTGACAGAGAATCTGGCTGTGCCGATGACGCGGCCCTCGAACACCAAACCGCCGTTCGGCGAGAAGCAGAATTTCCGGCTGCGCAAATATTTCGGCGAGGCGGCGACGGTGGAGTCACTCGACCAGATCTGGCGCGGCAAGATCCCCCACGGGCGGCCCGCGTTGGTCTTTACGGGATCGCACGGCATGGTGTTCTATTCCGGCGACCGGCGGCAGGCCAATCAACAGGGCGCGATTGTGTGCAATGAGTGGCCGGGGGTAGGCGCGCCAAAGAGCAAACAGTATTTTGCAGCGGACGATGTGGCGAAGGATGCCCGGCTCGATGGCATGATCCACTTTCTGTTTAACTGCTACGGCGCGGGGAGCCCGCGCAAGGATAACTTCGCCGGGCTTTCGCAGCGTCCTTCGCTGGTGGCCGAGCAGCCGTTTCTGGGGCGGCTTCCGCAGGTGTTGCTGAAGCAGGGAGCGCTGGCGGTGCTGGGCCATGTGGACCGGGCGTGGTCTTCGTCGTACCGGTCGGCGCTGGGGCCGCGGATTGAGGGCTTTCGCGGCGTGGTGAGCCAGTTGCTGATGGGGGACCGCATCGGCTATGCGACGGACCGGTTGAACCGGCAGTGGTCGACGCTATCGATCGATATCGTGCAGGCGGTGGAGGCGAGGCTGGAGGGCGACGAGTTGAAGTCGAAGTGGATTGCGCGCAATAACGCGCGGAATTATATTGTGGTGGGCGACCCGGCGGTGCGGCTGCGGGTGGCGGATATGGGCGTGTTGGCGGATTAGGGTTTTGCTCCTTCGCCTGGGGGGAAGGCGGGGCAGGTTTTCCGGTAGGGCACGGTTGGGCCGATGTATTGGCGCCATTCGGCAAGCGAGAGGTTGCGGCCGGCGAGGCGGCAGAATCGCGCGGTCCAGGAGTTCGGGTCCATATCCCAGAGCAAAACGCTTCCTTCTCTCCCGGCGGAGGCGAGCGTTTTGCCGTCCGGGCTGAACGCGACACTGTTGACAGCACCGGAATGTCCTTTGAGTGGGTCGCCGAGGGGTTGTCCCGTGGCCAGGTCCCACAGCCTAATGGTAGCGTCATTGCCGGCGGAGGCGAGCGTCTTGCCGTCCGGGCTGAATGCGACACTATTGACCCCAAAGGAGTGTCCCTTGAGCGGATCACCGAGGGGTTGGCCCGTGGCCACGTTCCACAAACGTACGGTTTGGTCATTCCCGGTTGAGGCAAGCGTCCTGCCGTCTGGGCCAAATGCTACGCTCGTGACAATGTTGAAATGTCCCTTGAGCGGATCCCTTAGGGGCTGGCGCCTGGCCACGTTCCATAACTGGATGATTCGGTCCTCCCCGGCTGAGGCGAGGGTCTTGCCGTCCGGGCTGAATGCGATACTCCAGATCCATCCGGTATGCCCTTTGAGCAGCTCACCTAGAGGCTGGCCCGTGGCCAAGTCCCACAGACGTACGTGGCCCTCCCCGGCTGAGGCGAGCGTCTTGCCGTCAGGGCTGAGCGCGACACCTTTTCCCGAAAAGGGATGTCTTCTGAGCGCACCGCGAAAGGGCTGCCCCGTGGCCACATCCCACATCCTCACGGCATTGTCGTGCCCTGCGGAGGCGAGCGTCTTGCCGTCAGGGCTGAATGCGACATTGCGGAGGAAGCCGGAATGTCCTTTGAGCGGATCCCCCATGGGCTTGCGCCTAGCCAAGTCCCACAACCGGACGGTTTGGTCTTGCCCGGCTGAGGCGAGCGTCTTGCCGTCCGGGCTGAATGCAACGCTCGCGACATAACCAGAATGCGCTTTGAGCGGATCACCCAGGGGTTGGCTCCTGGCCACGTCCCACAACCGTAGGGTTCCGTCCTTCTCGACTGAGGCGAGCGTCTTGCCGTCAGGGTTGAATACGATGCTGACGATACGACTGGAATGCCCTTTAAGCGGATCATCGCCTAGGGGCTTGCGCCGAGCCACGTCCCACAGACGTACGGTTTGGTCCTCCCCGCCTGAGGCGAGCGTCTTGCCGTCCGGGCTGAATACGAGCATCGTGACAGAACCGGAATGCCCTTTGAGCGGATCACCTAGGAGCTGGCGCTTGGCCACATCCCACAACCGAACGATTTTGTCCCAACTGCCTGAGGCGAGCATCTTGCCGTCTGGGCTGAATGCGACACTAGTGACACCAGCGGGATGTCCTGTGATCGGATTTCCAACGGGCTGGCGCTTGGCCACGTCCCACAGCCGAATGGTCTTGTCATAGCTGCCTGAGGCGAGCGTCTTGCCGTCCGGGCTGAATGCGACACTCTCGACATCACTGGAATGCCCTGTGAGCGGACCTAGGGGCTGGCCCGTAGCCACGTCCCACAGCCGAATGGTTTGGTCCGAACTGGCAGAGGCGAGGGTCTTGCCGTCCGGGCTGAATGCGACACTGTAGACAAAACCGGAATGCTCATTAAGAGGTTCTCCCTGTGGCCGCCAACTGGCCACGGCCCACAACCTTAAGGTTCCGTCCTCTTCGGCGGAGGCGAGCGTCTTGCCGTCCGGGCTGAATGCGACACGGTAGACAAAACCGGAATGCTCATTAAGAGGTTCTCCAAGGGGTTGGCCAGTGGCCGCGTCCCACAACCGAACGGTCTGGTCTAGCCCAGTTGAGGCGAGCGTCTTGCCGTCCGGGCTAAATGCGGCAGAATAGGCGATGGAGTGGAGATTCAGGGTCGCGAGTAGATGAGGTTTCGCCTGGAGCACCAGCAGGCCGACGTTGCGCGCTTCAAAACCAGCGTACGCCCGCAGGGCTTCGATGCTGAGCAACGCGGCCAAGTCATGTTGGGTCTCTTTCTTCAGAAGCACAGCGTTGGCGAGCCTTCCTGAGTTCGCCAACCGGGTCTCCTCCTCAGCCACAATCAGGGCATTTTTCGCCCTGTTCCTTTGCTCCTCGGCCACTTCTTTTTCATTCCTTGCCTCAACTGCCGACGCCTCAGCTTTGCTTTTCTCCGATTCAGCCCTATTCGCTTCACCCACGGCAATTGCTCGTTGACGGTCTGCTTCTGCACTTTGGCGAAGTGCCCAGAGAGTGAGGCACGAAAGAATCAGCATCACCACAGCAGCGCCAATCATCAGGCTTCGCCTTCGCTTCCTGGTTTCACGCTCCGCATCCTCACTCCGCTCGAGGAATTTCCGTTCCGCCTCCGTCAGCTCCTCCGGCTCCTCCGCCGCATACCGCCGGGCATCGGCCAGGGCGGTTCCGGTGAGGAGACGCTCGGCATCCCGCGCCAACGCATCCGCGACAGGGTTGCGATACGTCGCGTGCCACGCCAGATTGTCTTCCCGTACCGGTTCCACCAGACGGTCATGCGCCAGTTCGCAATATGAGTCGTGGCCGCGCGGTTCGGGGCGCACGATATAGCATGCCATCAGCCTGGCCACCGCCTCATCGGGCATCCCGGCGGTTTCCTTGCGAAGCGGATCCTGATAGAGCAGGGCACGCGTGCCAGCCGGCGTGATCAACTGTTTACCGAACCAGTCCCGCAGCGCGCGTTCGCGGACGCCGGTCTCTTTCGCAGCCGCCAAAGAGTCGCGATAAAACTGAATCAACGCGTCGTTCACCCTGGCGTGATTCCTGAGATCCTCTTCGTCGATCTCCGGCTTGGTCCGGTTCGTTTCCGCCGCCAATCGCGACCACAGCTGGCGACAGACGATTTGCAGCTGCACCGGCTCCACGTACAGGCCGAGCGAGTCATCCTCCGGCGAGCGGCGCAGATCGTCCACCAATTGCTCGGCCACGCCGGCGGCAAACGGCATCCCGGCCAGCGCCGCGGGCCGGCTCACCGCATCCACGGCGCTTGCCACCCCGAGCCGCTCCAGGCGCATACGCGACCGCATGCGATCGGGCAGCAGCGAAGCATAGGCATCCAGATAAGCCAGATACTCTTCCCGCATGGAGAGCAGCAAGCTAAGCTGCGGTAAGGCGTCCAGACAGGCGCCCAACTGCTCAAAGAACTCCCGCCGGTGACTGGTCCATTCGGGATGGAAGGTGAAGATCTCCTCGAATTGATCGATAATGACGAGCTGCGGCAGCTGCGCTTCGCCTCCGATTGCAGCCATCGCCGAAGCGAATGCATCGGTGAAACTTTTGCCGCGCAGGGCCGCTTCCGGCAGATTGGGAAACAGCGTGGAGAGGACGTTTTGCACGTAGGGGTTGCCCAAGGTGGCTGCCCCCATTACGCGCCCGATGGGAAACGTCACTACGCCTTCCGACCGCTTGAGTTCGGGGATCAGGCCGGCCCGCAACAGCGATGTTTTTCCAGCGCCCGATTGCGCGTGCAGGAGCACGGCACGCCGAGCGATCACGAGCGAGCATAGTGTGCCGGTCTCGCGGACGCGGCCGAAGAAGCGCTCGCTGTCGCCGGTTGTAAATGGGCCCGGGCCGATGTAGGGATTGACGCGGTTAGGCATTGCGATACTCCTTCCATCTGGAAGATAGATCGGTCATGAACTGCAGCGTTGTGCCCCAGTAGATTTCGATCTTCGATTCGCTGAAGTAGCGCTTGAAGTATTCGACGACTTCCTTTTCCTTAGCTGCGTCGGGCTGGCTCGATTCCAGCTGCACCGCCACTTTCAACGCGCCCCAGCGCTTCATGTCGATGTTGGCGAGCAGGCCGCGGGTGATGATCTTGAAATCCAGATCCTCCAAGCCATAGCCGAGAAACAAGAGCGTGGAACGGGCCAGCAGCGAATTCACGTTCTCAGGCAGGAAGTGTTCGTTGTCGCGCGAGATGCGCGCCAGGTAATCGAGATGGTCGTCTTCACTCAGGACGATGGACTCCAGATCGGCATCCGTGCCGAACAGGTGCAGGACGGCCGGGGCTTCGGGCGTTGGGGCCGGCTCCAGATTGCGCTGATCGAGCGACTTTTCGCGCCACGGCACCACCTCGCGGCGGACCTTGCCCTTCTGGTTTTCGTCAAGTCTGGCCTGCAGCGCTTCGGTCATGAAATTGTCGAAGTTGGTAGTCAGGTAAAGCGGCAGGTCCAACCCGGCCAGCTGGCGGTGAATCTCATCTTCAAACAGGGTGCGGCTCAGGGTGCCCCATTTCGCGGCGGAGATGGCTTCGGAGAGTGTTTGATCCATGCGTTTGGGGCCGGCCGCATCGCCCATGCGCTTGCGGAACTGGGCCACGAGGCGGGAAACTACCTGGTCGCGGGGCTCCATGTAATCGATGGAGCCGATGAACTGCGTGACGCGCGGCAGACTCTCGATGTCCGGGAAGGGGTATTTGTAGCTGGCGGCCAGTTGGCGGGCCAATTCCTGTTTGGATGGGAGCAGGTGGTTGGTGACGCCGGGGCCGATAAACGGGATGCAGCGTTTCGCGGCGATCTTCGTAAACAGCGCTTGCCAGAAGCCTTCGCCGAGAGAGCTGTGCACCACGCCACGCTGGCCGAACAGCTGCCCGCTGCGCAGGCGCATGAACAGGACGGGGATGGCCGCGCCGGGCAGCCGGGAGGTGATCACCGAAGAGCGTGCGTTGTTGGCGGCGCGGTCCACCTGGCCGTGTTTGACGAGTTCGCTATAAAAGGTTTGGCTGAATTTGGTGGCGGTCGCGACGGGGATGTTATCTTGCATCGCGATCACCGCCGGCACGCCAGCGGCGATCAGGCGCGGCGCGAGTCCGCGGAAGGCATCGGCGGGGCTGCGCATCGCGGTCTGGCAGCTGGAGAGATAGACGAGGCGGAGCTTGTCGTCGGTGTTCGCTCCGGCATCCGCCAATTGGCGGCCCAGCATGGCGGCGATATCCGTGTCCTTGACAGACAAGACCTCGTTTTTCTTTTCGGCATTGCACAGCAGAAGATGGGCGGCGCCTGCTTTGAACTCTCCGTGACCGATGAAGTGCAGAATGTGGAAGCCAGTGCGCAATGCGGCTTCGATGGCTTCGAGCGTGCAGGGGCCGTCCAGTTGCACGAGTTCGATATTCTTGTTTTCCGCGGTGGCCTCGTTGAGTGTGTTTAACTCCAATTCGGGATCGATGACGGCAAGGTCGAGATCGTCCAATCCTTCGGGATTGGCGACGGCGACCAGTACGCGGATGGGCCGCTTGAGGATGGGGCTGCCCGGGACCCAGGCGCCGGCGATATAGCGGGAAAATGGCGTGGCATCCGTCGCGCAAAGGTCCAGCGGGATGCCGCCATCGTTGGTATCCTGCAACATCTCCCAGGGGATCGCGTGCAGTCCGGGCGCTCCTTCGTCGATGCGCAGGCGGATGCGGCGATTTGGCTGCTGGCCGCGGGCGTTGGCCCAGGCTTTCTTCAAGGCATCGCTCGAGAAGAGCCAGGCGAAGAGCCTCTGGCCGTAGGTTTCGCTGGGGGTTGGCGGGGGGAGATCGGGCGTGAGGAGACCGCGCGGAAATTCCTGTTCTCCGTTGAAGGTGATCTCAACCGGGTAGCCGTTGGCATCTTTTTGAAGAATTCGAATTTCCAGGTCTGCGTAGTTCAATGTGTCTTCCAGTTGTCCGGCGCCTCACCGGGTATCGTGGATTATACCCTGATCAATAAGACTCGGGTTAGTATGGATTGAAAGTCAAACCATGCGCCTTGCGATTCAAATTCTATTCGCCTCCTGCCTGCTCCAGGCGGCCGATCCCATGCCCGCGTTCCGGCCTGGCACGCGTGTTCTTTTTCAGGGCGACTCCATCACGGACATGAATCGGGGCCGGACGGCCGACCCGAACCACATCCTTGGACACAGCTATGCGTTTCTCATCGCCGCTAAGTATGGGGCGATGTTGCCCGGGCGTAACATCGTGTTTATGAATCGCGGTGTCAGCGGGAATAAGGTCTCCGATCTTGCGGCGCGGTGGGAGAAGGACACGCTGGAGTTGAAACCGGATCTGCTGAGTATTCTGATTGGCATCAACGACACGTCGCGGCAGGTGCCGGTGGAAGAGTACGAACAACAGCTGGATAAGCTGCTGGCGGAGACGATGGCCGCGAATCCGAAGCTGCGACTGGTGCTGGGCGAGCCGTTCACGCTGCCTGGCGGGAAGCGGAAGCAGCCTTATGACGAATGGCGCGCGGAGGTGCAGAAGCGTCAGGACGTGGTGGCGAAGCTGGCGGCGAAGTATCATGCGGCCTTTGTGCGGTATCAGGGAGTGTTTGACGCGGCGGCCAGGCGGGCACCGGCTGAGTATTGGATTTGGGATGGGGTGCATCCGACTTATGCGGGGCATCAGTTGATGGCCGATGAGTGGGTGCGGTGCGTGAAGAAGTTTTGGCGGGCTGGGCGGGACTGAAACTGCCAGGATCGCTGCGTTGAGGCGTGTCGTTTTTGGGGACGCAGCAAGCTACGTCCCCGTAGCGGCGTTTAATGCGATGCGAGCCACTGGCTGGCGGTGGCGTGGTCAGGGAAGCAGCGCAGGATTTCGGAGAGTTTGGTTACCTCCAGTAGTTTCACTATGTGTTGCGGGGCGTGCAGTAAACAGAGGTGACAGTTACGCTGGCCGGCGTTGGTATAGAGGATCATCAGTTCGCCGAGGCCGGCGCTATCGAGCATCTTCACGGCTGCCATATCGAGGAACAGCGCTCGCGGTTTCGATTCGGTCAACAGCCCTTCGGCCTTCTGGCTGAGCTGCCGTAATTGCGGGCCCAGCGTCAGATTGCCATCAAGGGACAGGTTGACGATGTCGCCGTATTTGGTAATCCTGATTTCCAGCGACATTACCTGGCCACCTCTCGCGCGGCGCGGATTGCATCCTTCAAGCCGAGATTCTTGACCAACCGCAAGAGATAGTTGGGATGCAGACCAAGGATCGCGGCCGCGCCTTTATAGTCGCCTGCCGATTGGCTGTACGCACGCAGAATGCTTTCGCGTTTGGCGTCCTGCACCGTCGATTGATAGGGTGCCAGTTCCGTCTCGCCGGCGGACTCCCAGACACGCTCGGGCAGATCGGATGGCAGCACCTGGTCGCCATCGCCCATCACCACTGCATGCTCAATCGCGTTTTCCAATTCGCGGACATTGCCCGGCCAATCGTATTGCTCCAGACATCGCTGCGCTTCGCGGGTGAGGTGCATGCCCTGCCCGCCGAACTGGTTCAAGAAATGAGCGGCCAGCAATGGGATATCTTCCTTGCGTTCACGCAAGGCCGGAGTACGCAGAGTGACCACATTCAGGCGGTGATAGAGGTCCTGGCGGAACTTGCCTTCTTTGGCAGCCTGCTCCAGGTCGCGATTGGTTGCCGCGACGATGCGCACGTCGACTGCAATCGTCTTTGTGCCGCCCACTCGTTCGAACTCGCGTTGCGCCAGCACTCGGAGCAACTTGGCCTGCAGAGGCGCGGCCAGTTCACCGATCTCGTCGAGGAACAGCGTGCCGCCAGCGGCCATTTCGATCTTGCCTTTCTTCAGCGCGGCGGCTCCAGTGAAGGCGCCCTTCTCATGGCCGAACAGTTCGCTCTCCAGGAGGTTATCGGCGATGGCGGCACAGTTGATGGCGACAAACGGCATCTCCGCGCGCACACTGCCGCGATGCAGCAGGCGTGCTACCAGTTCCTTGCCGGTGCCGCTTTCGCCGTGAATGAGGACGGTGGTGTCGCGATTGGCCAGCCGCTCGATGCGCTCCAGCAGTTTCAAAACGGCAGGACTGGCGCCGACGATGCCTCCGTTGCCTCGCAGATGCTGGTCCAGATCTTCGCGCAACCTCTCCACTTCGCGGACGCTTTCAATCGCCACCGCCGCGAGGCTGGCGATTGCGGACAACGTTTCCATGCAGGAGGCGAGCGAGGCATCGGAGGAGACGGCGATCAGGCCGGTCAGCGCTCCGGCTGCATAGATTGGAATCGCAGCCGAGGAGCCTTGGCCAGAGAGCCAGGGGCCTGTCTCCAGGACATGGTTCCAGGCTTCGCTGGCGCCGGGAAAGCCAAGGGTCAGAAACCGCGCCGCAACCTCTTCTTCTGTCCGGCCGAGCACGACAAAGCCATGGCTGCAGTTCACGAACTCCCCCAGCAGCAGCATCAACTGCTGCGCGATGTGCTCGCGCCGCGCAGCCGTGGTGGCTCCGGCGAGGGCGCGGAAGAGGAACAGCAGCACGGAAGCCTTGAGCAGCACGGTCTTGGGACTGTGATCCTGGTTGTCCATTATCTGTTTGGTGAACGCTATTATCCTAAATCTTCGATGCCCTGCGTTACGATCAATCAAAACCCAATGAAATCAAGCCGTTGGTGATTGGCGCACGGCATGCATAAGAGAGGGCACAGGAGAAGTCACAATGGCACTCATCATTCGTACCAGACAAACAGGCGAGGTCAGCATCATCGACCTGGCTGGAAGCATTAAGTTGGGCGATGGCACCACGCAACTGCGCGATGCGATCCGCACGGCCCCCGGCGAAAAGCCGCAGGTCCTTTTGAACCTGGCGCAGGTGGATTACCTGGATAGCGCCGGACTGGGAGAGTTGGTCGGCTCCTTCACCTCCATCGCCGGGCGCGGCGGTTCGGTGAAGCTGTTACATCCGCAAAAGAAGCTGACCTCTTTGCTCACGTTGACAAAACTCTACACCATCTTCGAATCGTTCAACGACGAAGCGGAAGCGTTGGCGAGTTTCAATGGCCGATAGAAATGGTGGATACTATGACGATGCTGCACTCGCACGAACACGGCGAAACAATTGAACTCCAACAGAAGCTCGCCCGCGTGCAAAGCTTGCTCGAAGCCTCGCGCCAGGTGCACTCCACCATCCGGCTGGAGGAAGTTCTGGATTGCGTGCTGGAGATCGCGGCGAAGGAGCTTGAAGCCGAAGGCACCTTCTTTTCGGCGAGTGAAGTTCTGCGCGACGTGCATCGCACCGTCTATGGCAAAGTGCCCGATGACTGGACGCGCTGGACAGAAGCCGACGAACCTCCGGGCTACGCCAGCGCGCCGCTTACGGGATCTCGCGGGGAGGTGCTCACCCACCTTGTGGTGTACCGCTCGCAACCGCTGCATCTGGAGGAGCTCGATTTTCTGGAAGGGCTCGCTCTGCAATCGGCGCTGGCGGTGGGCAACGCCCAGCACCACGCGCGCATGCTGGAATGGGAGCGCGTCCAGATTGATCTCGACGCGGCGCGCGCCATTCAGCGCAGCCTGCTGCCGCAATCGACGCCTGATATCGAGGGCTATTCGCTCGCGTTCCGGTCGATCACCTGTTATGAGGTGGGTGGCGACTATGTCGATATGCTGCCCCTTAACGACGGGCGACTGATGCTGGTGCTGGCCGATGTGGCGGGCAAGGGCTTGGCGTCGGCACTGATGAGCATGTCGTTCCGGTCGGCGTTTCGCGCGATCGCGGGCACGGGCCTGCCGCTGGCGGAGATGGCCGCACGCATGAATACGCTGCACTGGCAGGAGGGCACGGAGGCGCGGCGCAGGTACGTGACATCGATCATCGGCTGCCTGGACCCGGCCACGAATTCGATCGAGATTGTGAATGCCGGCCACAATCCGGCGTTTCTGTGCGTAGACGGGAAGGCGCCGACGATGATCGGCGCGAGCGGTCCGCCGTTGGGAATGTTGCCCGGCCGGACGTACGAGGCGGAGACGTACACGATTGAGCCGGGAACCCGGCTGTTGCTGTACACTGACGGATTAACGGAAGTGTTCCATAAGGACGAGGAGTTTGGCGAGGAGCGTTTGATGGGACTGGTGGAGACCGAATCAGGCGCCGCGAGCGCACCGCTGCTTGACCGGATCTGGAAGACGCTTTCGGAGTTCGCGGATTCACCCCGGCAATCGGATGACATGACGGCGCTTTCGATTATCCGTGTCCGGAATGAAGGAGGGGCATGATGGCCTCTGAACCAATCATCACCGAGCTGCGATTGCCATCGCGGCTTGGTTTTGAAAAAGTAGCGATGGATACGGCGGCCAGCGTGGCCGCGCTGATGGGCTTCACGACGGACCGAGTGGAGGACTTGAAGACGGCGGTTTCCGAGGCCTGCATCAACGCCATCGAACATGGCAACCAATTGAACGAATCGCTCAGCGTGGTGGTCACGCTGGCGATGAGCCCGGATTCGCTCGAGGTAGAGATCCGCGATCATGGCGAGGGCGTGCAGCATGAGATGCAGGTGCCTGACATCGACCGCAAGATGCTGGGCGAAGACGACCCGCGCGGCATGGGGATGTTCCTCATCCAGGCGCTTGTGGACAAAGTAGAGTATGGCAGGGAGCCGGCCGGCGCATTCGCGCGGCTGGTGATTCACTTGAGAACCGAGGGGGAACTTTAAGAATGGTATCGCCAACGAAAACGAAGGTTGACCAGACGGCCGAATTGGCCATACTACGCTTTGAAGGCGACATTACGAGCGCATCGCAGGACGCAGTGCTCGGGACCTATGAGAAGCTTTCCGGGGTGACGAAGATCCTGCTGGACTTCACCAAAGTTCCGTACCTGAACAGCAGCGGCATCGCACTGGTGATTCAGCTGCTGATGGCCGCGAAGAAGGCGGAGCGGAAGGTAGTGTGCTTCGGACTTTCCGCGCACTTCGTCAAAGTGTTCACCATGCTTGGCCTGGCCAAATACACCACGCTGCATGCGAGCGAAGCGGACGCCAAAGCCGCAGTCGCGTAATTGAGAGGGAGGCCCGCATGAGAAGCTTACTCGTCGCCGGCCTCCTTTTCGCAAGTCTTGCCCCGGCGCAGAATGCGCTTTATCTCGACATCAGCAAGAACTGGCTGCGGACGCTGGACGACCGGCCTTGGTATGCCAAGGCGGATTTCCCTGACAACGAGCTTCGGAATGTGGACTTGCCGCTGCCGTTGCTGCTGCGGCCGGACCAAGGGAAGTTCTACTGGCTGCGCAGGAAGGTGGAGCTTCCGAGCGGCACGGATCGCCGGCAGCTGACCTTGACGCTCGGTTCATTTGATCGAGTTTATGAAGTCTATGTGAATGGCGTTCGCATCGGCGGGACACCAGGAATGGATGTCTCCACGTTTCAAATCTCCCGCCCGCGGACCTTCGCCATTCCTGCTGAAGTTGCTTCCCGCACTGGTCCGCTGCAGATCGCGGTGCGCACCGGCCGCCCTACCGGCACTCTGAGGTTACCTTGGCTCAACGTGCCCGAAGGTCCCTATTTAATGACCTATGGCTGGAATGCACCTAAAGGACTGGGAGAGTCGTCTATTAATGCCCATTCCTTGCGCAACGCCCCCTACTTGATCACCTCACTGATTGAGATTCTCCTCGGCATCTTCATTCTGTTTCTGGGCACGGAAGATAGATTCAGACGCAAGTTCTATTGGCTGACAGCCTTTCTATGGGCCAATGGTGCTGCTGAAATCCTGCAATTTATGCAGATCGGCGTGGACACCTACCCAATGCATCTCGGCGGACAAATGAGCCGGATAGGCGTCGCGCTCGACTTAGCCGTGTACGCGGAATTTGCCATGTCCGCGTTGGGCATGCGCATGCGGTGGGCTATGCTTGGAATCTGGATAACGACCTTTGCTCTGCTGTTGCAGATGGGATTGGATCCTGCGGACTCCAACCTCTTCCCGCTTACCCGAGTATTGGGCGCACTGACGCTAGCCATCATTTTGTGGACCTGGTGGAAGATTTGCCGCGTTCGTACAGTGCGTCCCCACCACCTATTTGTCGCGACATTGGCCTTCACGGTCCTGGTGTTGATCAATCGCCACGGCTCAGATCTCGGGTTTAACCCGCGTTGGCTGATTGGCCATTATTGGTGGCCGAATTCGCAGATCATGATCGTGCTTTTGGCTGTCGCCATGCTCGTTCAAATGTTGCGCCAGTTGGCGGCAGACCGCAAAGAGAAGCAGCGACTGGCCGGCGAACTCGAAGCCGCGCGGACCGTGCAGCAGATGCTGTTCGCCAGCACGCCAGGCGTCGATGCGGTGTATGAGCCGGCGCAGGAGGTCGGCGGGGATTTTTACTTCGCGGCGGAACTGGCGGATAGAGGGCAACTGGTGGTTGTCGGTGACGTGAGCGGCAAGGGACTGAAGGCGGCGATGCTGGTTTCCACAATCACCGGCGCATTGCGCAACCGGCACAACGACGATCCCGCCGCATTACTGCTGGAGCTGAATCGCGTATTGCTGGGCGGCAGTGGATTTGTCACTGCCGTGATTGCGAAGGTCCGCTCCGATGGGAGTGTGATGCTCGCAAATGCGGGGAATCCGGCGCCATATCTTTCATGCGAGGAGGTCGCGCTACCGGCAGGTCTCCCGCTAGGCGTGGACGCCGAGGCGTCCTATGAAAGCGTTCAATTGCAGCTTTCAAAAGAGCAGACGCTCACCTTCGTATCGGACGGCGTGGTCGAGGCCGCCAACGTTCAGGGGGAGTTGTTTGGGTTTGAGCGGGCGCGCGAGATTAGTTCACAGTCCCCGGCGGAGATCGCGCGGGCCGCGCAGGCTTGGGGACAGAACGATGATATTACGGTGGTCCGTGTGCGGAGGAAATCGTGATGCGCGAGGAAGCTAAACCGCCTGCTCCACCTTGGCGTGGCACGAATGGGAAAACACACGTCGAGACGAATCTCGACGCGGCAGACATGAATGTCCGCGCTACGATTCACCGGGCAAGCATGTGTGGGCTTGGACGGAGTGATTCATGAGAACCCTCGCCGCACTGTTACTGCTGACCGCGGTGCAACTCAACGCCCAGCCCGCGCTCCACATCGATATCAGCGGCGAGTGGCGGATGCAGCGAGGCGACGATCCCACCTACGCCAGCCCCAGCATCGACGATGCGTCATGGGTCAAAGTCGAGCTGCCCTGGACCAAAGCCATCGTGAGAGAAAACTCGTGGCTGCGCCGTCAGGTCACCATTCCAGATTGGGCTGACAAATCACAACTGGTGCTGACGCTGGGCACGATAAGCAATGTCTACGAAGTCTATGTCAACGGTATAAAGATCGGCGCAACCGGCGCATTCTCCCTGGAAGCCCAGCAGATTGCGCGTCCGCGCTCGTTCCCGATTCCTGCCACCGTTGCCTCTCAAAACAACCCGATGACAATCGCCGTGCGGACCTGGCACTCCCGCCTGCGCGGCGGCAGCACTTCATGGGAGGTCTTCGCGGAAGGACCGTATCTCATCACCGATCCCTCGGGGGTCGACCCGAATTGGCCCGCCGCGGCCATCAACAAGCGAACGCTCCGCCAGACGCCCGATTTGGTAACAGCAGCCGCGCAGCTGGCTTTGGCCTTGATGCTGATCATCGCCTGGGTTGCAGAACGGAAGCGGCTCGAACTACTTCTGCTTGCCATGTATCTGCTGGTGGAGATCATCTACTCCACGGCCCTGACCCTCGCCGTGGGGATCGATACCTACCCTTGGCAATGGGGGACCGCGATGGGTATTGGGATCACGCTTCGAGCCAGCATTTTTGCCAGCTTTTGCCTGCGTTCGCTCGATTTCAAATCCCGGTGGTTGTACGCGCTCGTCTGGTTTCTCGCGGCGGGCATGTCCGCAAACCCGGTATCGGTCGATCGTCCCTTCTTTTTTGTACTGGCGGCTATGACGCTGGGGATCATCGCCTATGGATGGTGGCGGCTGGCACGGCACGGCACAACCGCTGAACACAACATCTTCGCAGTACTCCTGCTGGTTGTACTCGCAGCCCAAACCAATCGTTACGGTAGCTTCCTTGGTGTCTCGAATCGCATGGTGATCGGACGCTATGCATGGTCCATCCACGAAGTGATGGTATGGGTTCTCGCCTTCCTGATCGCCCTGCTGCTCCTGCGGCGACTGATTGCCGACCGCCGCGAAAAGCTTCGCCTGGCAGGAGAACTGGAAGCCGCTCGCGTGATTCAACAACTCCTCTTGAAAGCCCCTGCGATGAGGGAGCCCGGCCTCTCCATTGAGGCGGTGTACGAGCCCGCCCAAGAGGTCGGCGGCGATTTCTACTACGTGCTCGATGGCCAACTGGTGGTGCTCGGCGATGTCTCCGGCAAAGGACTCAAGGCCGCAATGCTGGTCACGCTGCTGATCGGCGTGCTGCGCAACACTAAGGAGCGCAGACCCGCCGCGGTACTGGCGGAATTGAACAACGCCGTCGCGGGCCAGATCGATGGCTTCGTCACCTGCTGCTGTGCGCGCTTCGCTGCGGATGGAATGGTGACCGTCGCCAATGCCGGTCATCTGTTTCCTTACAGCGAGGGCGCGGCCATTGAAGTGGAGACAGGTCTGCCACTGGGCTTGGATGCGGAGGCCGTCTATGCGGAGACTTCCGTCGTGCTCGCGAAGGGCGCCTCGATCACGCTGCTCTCCGATGGAGTCCTCGAAGCCGCAAACCCGAAGGGCGAGCTGTTCGGTTTCGACCGCACCGGCGCCATCAGCACCAAGACCGTCGCCGCAATCGCCGAGGAAGCGAAAGCCTGGGGACAGAATGACGACATCACGCTGGTCCGTGTGTGGAGGTCCGCATGAGGTTCCTGCTCTTGTTGCTTGCCGCATTGCCTGCCTTTGCCCAGGTCCAATCCGCAAAGGTCCATTACGGCGACGACCTGCGTTGGGCCAATCCTGATTTCGACGACAGCGGTTGGGGGGACGGCAACGCGGAGATCGATCTGCAGAAGCACGTGCTCGAAACCTATTATTGGGTCCGCTACAAGGTGCGAATTCCCGATCGCATCCTGGATCCGGTAGTTGGCACGCACGTGACGATCGCCGAAGCCTATATCGACGGCCACCTGGTTGGCAGCAACGGCCACTTCCCGCCCAATTTACAGGACACGCAGCAGGTCTTTCTTGCATGGCCCATTCCCGAAGACCTGGCAAAGCCGGGCCGCGTTGTTACGGTTGCTCTGCGCCTCTGGCAATATCCTGGCCGCGACCTGCGCCGTCTCACTGGATTCAAAGCGGCGTTGCCACTTTCTCTGGTGAACGCAGTGGAGGTCCCTATCTACGTTGCACAGGATCGAAGCATTCTCCGCGGGCGATTATGGGGGACGGGCATCATCACGCTGTTGCTTTGCTTCCTGCTCATGGGGGGCAAATCGCAATGGAAACAACGCGAATTCCAATTGCTGACATGCTACCTGTTCCTGCAGATAATGGCAGCGTCCTCATACACGGTTTCCTTTTACTTGCCTATCGGCATTCGAACCTTCGCTTACACCTATATCATCAATGGGGTTGGCTATGTCGTCCAGTTGGAGCTGCTGGCGCACTTTGCCGGTGTCAGGCCAGCATGGTGGTTCCGCATACCTCAGGGCTTGACTGGCATGTATTTTGTGGCGGTTGGTTGGGCCGCATTGTTGATTGAAGGGCCTGCCTGGTTGCCGGTAGTAGTATCCGGTTCCTCTTGGGTATTCGGGGGCACGGTATTGGCGGTAGCAGCAATACTGATTCTGCAACGCACGCAGGAATTAACGGCCCGGCTGCTTACCATTTGCCTGGCTGCAGTCTGCCTGGCCGATATTGCGCGCATTGCAGGTGGAGCGTCAGGAATCCCGATTGGCGATGCGACATTCACGCGCAACCTGCTTGGGAATATCCTCTTTAGCGCGGTCTTCGTGGCTGTACGGATGTACCGATTACGGAATGCCGAGGCAACGGCCGCGAGGCTGGAAGGGCAGTTCGCAGCCGCGCGCGGAGTGCAGGAGATGCTGCTCACGCGCGGCGATGCGGTAACGCCCCACTACGAAATCGAGACGGCGTACAGTCCGGCCGAAGAGGTGGGCGGCGATTTCTTCCGCATCATTGAAGCGCACGATGGTGCAACGCTCGTCGTAGTAGGAGACGTGAGCGGCAAAGGCTTGCGCGCCGCGATGCTGGTGAGCGTGATCGCGGGGATTTTGCTCAATCGAAAATCGGATGAACCGGCCGGTGTGCTCGATGAACTGAACCGTGCGCTGCAGGGGCAAATGGATGGCGGCTTCGCCACCTGTTGTGCGGCATTGTTCGCGGCGGATGGCACGGTGATCTACGCGAATGCCGGCCATCCTGCGGCGTATCGCAATGGGGAAGAGTTGGAGGCGCCGGCGGGTCTGCCACTTGGAGTCGTAGCGGAAGCTGAATACGAGTCCGCATCGTTCCAACTCCAGCGAGGCGAACGCGTAGTCTTCCTTTCCGATGGGATTCCGGAAGCGGCCAACGCGAGCAGCGAACTGTTCGGCTTTGACCGTACTCGGGCCATCAGCGGCAAGCCGGCGCGAGAGATCGCTGACGCCGCGAAGGCCTGGGGACAGACCGACGACATCACGGTGGTCGCCGTGCGGAGGAGCGCGTGAGAGCGATCCTGCTCCTTGCCTTCGCGGCGCAAGGCTTTGCGCATGAGCCGCTGCATATCGATCTGAGCGGCGAGTGGCGGATGATCATCGGCGATATGCCGGAATACGCTTCGCCAGAGTTTGACGACAGCGGTTGGGAGACCATCAAGCTCCCTCTTGGCCGAAAGCACAACCAGAAAGAGCACTGGCTGCGGCGCCGCGCGGAACTTCCGGCGGATACCGACCGCACCAGGCTCGCTCTTACACTTGGCACGATCCAGAATGTTTATGAGGTCTACATCAACGGCCTGAAGATAGGCGGATCGGGAAACTACGATGCAATTGAACAAAACCCCATCGCGCATGGCCGTACATTCTTCATCCCCGCCCAAAGTTCCTCTGAAGCCAAACCGCTAGTGATCGCGCTACGCATCAAATATGCGATGTGGCTGGTTCCGGCATGGATATTACCGGACGATGGGCCGTACTTGCTGACCTATCGCGAGCAGGCGCCAACCGAGGCCGGCGCTCTTCAACAGGACAAGTATTGGAGGATGTACTCCCCCAGCCTGTTCTTCGCCGCGATCTTTCTAACCTTGGGCGTACTTGCAGTTAGTGCCTGGAGAAGTGATAAGGAGAGACGGGAGCTCCTTTGGTTTGCGCTGGTGTCCGTGCAGTATTTCGTAACTGCAGTCTACATCACATCGCATCTGCGCGGGGTGCATTATGTTGCCGATCAGCTTGGCCAGTCATCCGTACAGGCCTTGATTGACCTTGTTATTGCGCCGATGTTCGGCATGCTGGTGATCAACGCGCTGGGCTTCCGGTCACGCTGGCTGCGAGCCGCGCTATGGCTTGGGTGGAGCTTGATGCTGCTTCCGTTGCTTATCCAAGCCGACAACTCGCTGATGAGAATTGGCAACCTTTGGAGCGCCGCGCTCCCACTCTTTCTCATCCTATGGGACTGGCGCCGCCTCATTTCCCGCAAGGGTTCAGCTGAAGAACATATGCTGCGCTTTGTTTTGATGTTGCCAGTGCTGAGCAATACAGAGTATTGGGCGACTCAACTCGCAGGCATGCCGGATTATTTCCAGAACTGGTGGAACTTTGGAGGCTTCCTGGTCGCGCGTGACGATATCTTCTGGCTCGCCGTCTCGGTGACAATTCTTACTCTGCTTGTGCGGCGACTTCGGGCTGACCGGTTAGACCGGCAGCGGCTGGCCAGCGAACTGAGCGCGGCACGCAACATCCAACAGACACTGCTGGCGCATTCGAACTTCGCGGGCGCGCCGGTGGAAGCGGTCTACGAACCCGCCAACGAAGTAGGCGGCGATTTCTATCAGGTGCTCGCCACCAATGATGGCGGGCATCTGGTTCTGCTGGGAGACGTCAGTGGCAAAGGGCTAAACGCGGCTATGCTTGTCTCGGTGGTGATGGGCGCGTCGCGCGGCAACACGCATCCATCGCCCGCTGCTATGCTGGCCGGGTTGAATACTGCACTTACCGGATACACCGCCGGTGGTTTCGTCACTTGTTGCTGCGCGCTGCTCCATGCCGATGGCAGGTTGACGCTGGCCAATGCGGGCCATCTGCCGCCGTATTGGAATGGCCGTGAGGTGGTGCTCGAAGCGGGGTTGCCGCTGGGGATCGTTCCCGATGTCGAGTACGCGGAGACCACCATTCAGCTTGCGCCCGGCGATCAGGTGACGCTACTGTCCGATGGTGTGGTGGAGGCCGCGGACAAGCAGGGTGAACTCTTCGGCTTTGCGCGCACAGCAGCCATCAGCTCGAAACCGGCACGCGAAATCGCCGATGCCGCGAAGGCGTGGGGACAGAATGACGACATCACCGTAGTGACAGTGAAGCGGAAAAACAGTTGAGCTACTTCTTTGGATGCCGCTGACGTAATGCAGCCGCATCCAAGAGATCTTTGGGACGGCCCGAGGCATCTTTGTTGCGTATGAGGTGCTCACGGCTGATGAAGTTCACCGGAATTCCATCGATGAGGCCGGTCACGCGGTTTGCCCAAGCCTCTACAAAGGGCACACCCGAGATGGAAGTGATCAAATCAATTCGATTCGGCGTTGCACCCAACTGAATAATTTGATCTTCCCGCCGCAAGTCTTCCGGCGTAATTCCCAGGCTTCGAAATCCAAAGGCATCCAATGCCGCAATCACCGCCGAGGCATTTTCAGCGCTCGTTGCTACAAGAAAATCGATATCGGCAGTAAACCTCGGATGCCCATGCCAGGCTACCGCGAATGCGCCCACAACCAGATACTCAACTTTGTTTGAGTTGAGTAATTCGATAAACTCGCGCAAATCCTTGTTCAGTTGCATCGCCATAGTATCGCCTCTGCAATTCCAAAAGGATGGAAATTCGCTGTTCCTGCGGGATAAGAAGATCCTCTTCGATATCCGCCGCGTCGGCTTCGGCGAAGCTGCCAAACTTGCGCACTATTTTCTCCATCTGTCCTATTTTACCTCGCGGATGCAAGTTCCAGACTCCTGCGCACGCTCGCATTCGCTGCGACTTGCGTGGACAGAACAACGGCTTCACGGTTGTGGTAGTTAAGAATAGATGACCCGACTGCTCTTCGCCTACTTATTTTGCGCTGCCGCGCAGGCCATTCCATTGCAGGTGCTGTTGCAGGACCAGACCGTGCCTCGTGAGATCGTTTACAAAGAGGAGCTGAAACTCTACGTGTTCGCGGCGCGCGATGCGAAACCAGCGGAACAACGGCCTGCCGTTGTGTGGATTCACGGTGGCGGCTGGCGTGGCGGCAACCCTGCAATGTTCTTTCCGCATGCACGCTACTACTCGCAGCGCGGCGCGGTGGGAATCAGCGTGCAGTACCGGCTTGGCAACGTTGCGGATTGCGTCGCCGACGTAAAGGCTGCGGTGCAGTACATCCGGACGCATAGCGGTGAGCTCGGCGTTGATCCGAATCGGATCGCCGCGATGGGCGACTCGGCCGGTGGCCATCTGGCAATCGAGTTAGGCGCAGAGGTGAATGCGGTAGCGGCCTACAATCCTGTTACGGACCTCACCGGTGACCCATGGCGAAAGCTGCTTGCGAGTGACGAAGAGGCTCGTGCTTTGTCGCCGCTGATGCAGATCAAACGCGGGCTTGCGCCGATGCTGGTGTTGCATGGCACGGCGGATACGGTAGTGGCGGCGGAGCAGTCGCGCCAGTTCTGCGCGGCAATGAAGGCAGTTGGAAATCGATGTGATCTTTCCCTTTATGACGCGGCGCGGCACGCCTTCGTGATTGCGGGCTACACGGCACCCGAGGCAACCGTTGTGCGGGCGATTCGCGAAGGGGACAGCTTTCTGGTGTCGCTGGGATTTCTGAAGGGCGCACCATCATTGCTGGTCTCTCCTCCCAATGAGGTCTATGTAGCGATTGGTGGCAGAGACAGCAACGCCGGCACAAGGGCCTCGCCGCTCGCGACGCTGGAGCGGGCACTGGAGAAGAAGCCTTCGGCGATCGTGCTGCGGGCGGGCTCTTATCCGCGCACAGCGCCTCTGGTTTTGAGGGCGAAGGATTCGGGCGTGACGATTCGCGCGGAGTCCGGCGAAGCGGTGAAGCTGGTGGCTGGCATTGCAGTGCCACGTTCGGCGATTAAGCTTTCCGCCAGTGACAGGCTTGATCCTGTGGCTCGGGGCAAGGTGTATGAGATCGAGGCGGCGTCGCTTGGTGTGAAGCATCTCAAACGCTTCCCTGAGGTATTCAGCAATGGCGGTGGCATCGTCGATCTGTACTTCGATGGCGTGCGGCTGCAGTTGGCGCGGTGGCCGAATCGCGGCTACGCCAACATGGTGAAGGTTACTGACAACGGCGACTGGAGCAACAAGCCAACACGTCACGGCGGAACGTTCGTCTATGCAGGTGACCGGCCCGCGCGGTGGTTGAAGGCGGTCGAAGAAGGGCTGTGGCTCGATGGATTCTGGCGTGTGCCGTGGGCTCCTGAAAAGGTGCGCGTCGCGAAGATCGATACCGCGGCCAAGACCATCACGCACGCTCAGCCGGTGAACCTGGGGATCGGCTCGAAGTACAAGCGGCCCGAGGGCGATGGCATAGAACCTTGGTATGCGCTGAATGTTTTGGAGGAGATCGATCAGCCAGGCGAGTGGAGTCTCGATTTCAAGACCGGAAGGATCTATGTTTGGCCGCCGTCCGCAGAGGGCTCGCTGATCATTGCCGATATGGATGCACCCGTTGTGTCGCTCGAAGGAACATCGAATGTGCGGATCGAGCGGCTCGCGTTCGAAGGCGGCCTGGGCAATGCGATTGAGGTGAAGGGCGGCAATGATAACCTGATCGCGGGCTGCATCGTTCGCAACTTCGGTAGGACCGCAGTGGTGATCAACGGGGGCGCCGGCCATACGGTCCTCTCCTGCGACCTGCATCATATGGGCGAGGGCGGTGTGTTTGTGAGCGGCGGAGATCGCAAGACGCTGACGCCTTCGGGACACCGCATCGTCAACAATCACATGTGGCGGTTGGGCGAGGTGAAGAAAACCTACGCGCCGGCTGTGGATGTTTCGTTCGATAAGCCGAGCGCGGTTGGGGTGACGATCGCGAATAACTTAATCCACGATCTGCCGCATGCGGCGGTGCTGTATAGCGGCAACGATCATTTGTTCGAGCGCAACGAAGTACACAATGTAGCGCTCGATTCGGGCGATGTCGGCGCCTTTTACGCAACCAATGACTGGACAAGCCGCGGGACGGTATTGCGCCACAACTTTGTGCATCATTCCACCGGCGCGAACGCGTTCTATATGGATGACGGCAACAGCGGCGATATGGTGGTGGGCAACATCATCTATCGCACCGCATATGGGCCGTTCATCAGCGGCGGGCACGACAACACGGTGCGCGGCAATGTGGTGATTGAGGCGAATCGCGGCTTACATATGGATGCACGCGGCATTCCAAGGCACTATGACAAAACGGACCGGCACAAGATGCAGTTGCTCGAATCGGTGGACTATCAGCAGCCGCCTTGGAGCACTCGCTATCCGGCGCTGCTGCATATCTTCGACAAGCCTGAGTATCCTACAGGCAATTTGATGGAGGGCAATGCGCTCGTCGATTGCAAGGAGCCTTATCATCTCGAAAAGGGCGACAACCTGCGGTTCAGCACCGTGCGCGACAACGTGGTGACTTCGATGAAAGAGGCAGGGTTGATGAACCCGGCGACGCTCGATTTCCGCCCGCTGCCTGATTCGAAGTTGCTGCCGATTTTGAAGGAGATTCCGTTCGACCGGATTGGGCTTTATCGCGATGCCTACCGGAGCACGCTGCCGACGGCTGCGGAGACGGGACGCAATAGCGACCGGCGTGCAGAGACGGCTTTTGATTCGGATAAGGACCGGAAGGCTTCGGATGCGAAGCGGTAACTATACCGCTCGCTGAAGGAATTGGCCGTTTACTTTAATGGGGCGGGCATCCGCACAACGGGTGCCGCTTCCCCATGAAACATCTTTGTAATCTCCCCAGCCAGCTTTAGATAATGATCACTGGGCAGTTCCGCTCCATCGGCATCGAGCGCCAGCCAGAAGCCCTGCTCAGGCGCCTGCGCACGCTTCGAGACCACCTTGAAAATCGCCGTCCCTTCGTCCACCTCGTCAAACATCGCGATCTTCAGCATCTTTGCCCCTGCCATCTTCGCGTTGTACGCCTGGCGCCAAAGGAACTCGCCGCGCAGCCGCGGAATCTGATTTGGCTTGGCCGTCTTCTTCAGGTTTGACCACGAGAATCCTGGAAACACCACCGGCATATACGCCTGTCCGTTCTTCGCCGCCAGCTTCACATCGGGAACAACCACTTCGTCCTTGAACTTGTCCGCACCATCGATCGAGCCATAGCGGCCGACGTTCCACGGCTGAATCACATCCATGGCTGCGTAGGCCTCAGCCCAGGCGGGTTCGCTCTTTGAATCGCGAGTCAGCGTCCCCCAGCGCGATGGCGTGCCGCCCATGTAGGTCGCTTTCGATTTGAACCACGTGATCAGTTCCAACGCTTCTTTCGCATCTGCAGGCGGATGCGCGGGGCCATCGGAGAGCCCCATGCCCCAGACCGAAACGACAGGCTTGCCATTGTGACGCTGGTAGTTGGGATGTTCGGCCACTTTCAGCTCTTCCACCAGATAGGTCCAATCGTCCTTCAACGTCTGGGCAAACGTCTCCGCCTTGCCGCCGGAGATATCGTATTCAATCGCGAACGTGCGACCGCTCTCTTTGGCCGCGGCCATGACATTTTTGAGAACCACATCGCCGCCGGCGCGCGCGCCGCGAATCGACCCGACAAAGCGCTGCACCAGCACGCCATCGAGCCCGTACTCTTTCATCCAGCGGAAATGGCGCGACACGGTGTTCGCATTGCGGGAGGAAAACAGATAGGCCTGCTTACCGCCGATGGTCATGGACGGAATCGCGCAGCGCTCATCCGGCTCCAGCTCCGAAACATCGGGGTACATCTCAATGGTCAAGGTCTCTGGCGTCGGGACGCCGCGCGACCAGTGCGTCCAGCGATTCGAACCATCCTCGGGGCAAGTGAACCAGCCCTGATAACCGATCAGCACCTTGCCATCCAGCGTCGCCGGATCCACCGCGAATGCGCACCCTGCGCCAAGCAGCGCCGCCACCACCCAACCACCGCAACTGTTCATGAGCTCAAGTTATCAGAAAGCAGCGCCACGCGGAGACTCCGAACTCCTGAGGTGATGGAAAACCAGTGAGCCAGATGGCAGGCGAAACCGCCAAATGCCAGATAGTTTTCGCGGCTTAGTACCGCGCGCATTCTTGCGTGCCGCGTCGACATTCTTGTTGAGGTTTGGCGCGACGTTGAAAACACACGTCGAGACGAATCTCGACGCGGCAGACATGAATGTCCGCGCTACGATTTCGACCGCGCAGCTTAGGTTTTTTGAAAAACTATGTGGCATTGGGCGAAACCGCCTGCCATTGCAAACGTGGGACTTATCGTGGTTGGACAGGCGGTTTCGCCTATCCAATTCCAAATATTTCACACGTTCTAAGGGAGCGATATCCGCTTTGTTTGCACGGGCAACCGCACCGGTGGCATCCTCACTTCAAACGGCCCGGTTCATGGGAAACACGAGTTGGAAGGTAGTCCCCACACCCTGGGTGCTGGTCACACGCACCTCGGCACCATGCGTATCAGCGATCCATTTCGCGATTGCCAGACCGAGCCCGGTGCCTTCCTCATCGCTGCGGGCGGGGTCAGCCCGGTAGAACCGGTCGAAGATGTGTTGTAGCGAGTCCGCGGAGATGCCGCGGCCGCTATCGGCAACCTGGAAAAGAACGCTTTTCCCGGTGCGTGTTACAGAAGCTTCGATACGCCCTCCACTGGGTGTGTACTTGATTGCGTTGTCAAGCAGGATCCAGGCCAGTCTTCGCAACAGTGTTGCGTCGCCCGATACGCTCAGCTCCTCGGCGGCGATCTGCTTTTGAAGGGATTGCTGTTTCGCTTCGGCCATCACGGTAATCCTGCTTGCGACTTCGATAACGACGTCGCACAAGTTCACCGTCTCGAAGGCAACTTCCACGTGGCCGGCATCGGAGCGCGCCAGCATGAGCATGTCGTCCAGCAAACGCGTTGCGGACTGGGCCTCTTCCACAATCTCGCGAAATGCTTCAGCCGAATCGGGATCCAGTTCAGGCTGGCGGAGCATGGATTCCGAGGCCATCCGGATATAGGACAACGGACTGCGTAACTCGTGCGAGGCATCGGCGGTGAAGCGGGTAATTCGATTGACGGCGGCTTCCAGCCGGGACAGCATGCCATTCCATGTCTCAGCCAACCGGGCAAGCTCATCGCCGCTATCGGAGACCGGCAATCGGCGGGATAGATTTCCAATGGTTATGGAGCGTCCGGATTCAATCAGCCGGGCGATCGGATTCAGGGCTCTTCTGCTGACAAAATAACCTGCCAACCCTGAGACGAGCACCAGGACCGGGAGCGAGCGCAGCAGGCCTTCGGTGAAGTGCTGCACCTGCTGCCGGTTGTCTTCCAACTGACCTGCCACGAAAACTCGCACAGGCTCGCCAAAGAGCTTCGCCGGGCGAACGAACACCCTGAAGTAGCGGCCTCGCAACTCAATATTCCCATGATATTCATGGTCCCGATCCGCTATGGCCGGCCATGGAAAATCGACGCCCTGGCCACACAACCGGTTGCCCGCAAGATCAAATACCTGCACCAAATGACCCTCCGGGGTCGCGTCAGCAAATGACCGATAGCGCGCCGCAAGCTGTCCGGCAGCGCTAGCTTCGCCAGTGTCGAGTTTTTCCAACAGCCGCCGTGCCCTGTTGTTGAGTGTCCGGTCGCGCCCCTGCTCCAACGAGGTTGCCAGGTCGAGCCACATCACTACTCCGAAGACCGCAAATCCGCAAAGGAAGATGCTGGAAAACCAGAGCGTCAGGCGCAGCGAGATGGAGATTCCCCGTTTCAAGCCCGGAGCGAGTAGCCAACTCCTCTCTCCGTATGGAGCAGTTGAGGCTCGCCGATTTTCGTGCGCAAAGCCCGGATGAAGACGTACAGCGTACCCTCGTTGACCTCGGAATCCAATCCCCAGCCGGCCTCAATCAACACGTCGCGAGGAACGATCTTTCCGGCGCGCCGGAGCAGCACTTCCATCAGGGCAAACTCCGTACGTGTCAAAGCGCTGACCCTGTCTCCCCGGCGCAGTTCATGGGTACTGGGATCGAGGACAAGATCTTCGAAGCGCAATTCGTTTGAGCCGTCGGACGGGCCGCGGCGGGCAACAGCGCGCATGCGGGCCAGCAGGTTGTTCAGCGAAAACGGCTTGGTCAGATAATCGTCGGCTCCCAGGTCCAAGCCGCGCACAACGTCGCTGATGGCGTCGCGGGCACTCAGAATAATGGTGGGAGTGAAGCACTTCTCCTCCCGCAAAGTCTTGATAACAGTAAATCCGTCGACGCCAGGTAGCATGACATCGAGCAGGATGACATCGTAGGCAGTTGACCGCCCGATCTCGAGCGCCACCTGCCCATCGTTGGCCACCATCACGGAATGACCTTCGCGATGCAGCGCACGTGAGAGGAGATTCGCCATGCGAGGCTTGTCTTCCACAACCAGGACCTTCATCGAGACTCCTTTACCTGGAATCATACGGGATGATCATGAATTTATCGTTACGGAATGAATATCTTTAGGTTTTCTTAAAGTAGACGTGGTGTAATTCGATATTGCGGCCAACCGGGTAAAATGGAACAATCTTGACACGCTCGCTACTTTTTCTTCTAGCATTGCCTCTCTTTCTCTTGCACCCACTGTGCGCACAGACAGGTTCGCTGCGTGGGAAGGTGCTCGATGACTCCGGCTCAACTGTCTCCGGCGCTAAGGTGACCCTGACCCGCGCCGGAACACCTTCGCGGTCAGCGGATTCGGCGATTGACGGCCAATACAGCTTCGACCGTTTGCCTTCGGGCGTTTACACCGTTTCCGCCACCGCGCCGCAACTGGCCACGCCCAAGCCGCAACGGGTTTCGATCGGTGACGCGGGAACGGCATTGGACCTGCACCTTCGTATTCTGGCGCGCACGGATCAGATGACGGTGCAGGACAATGGTGCGCCCATGGTCGGGATCGAGAGCGCTTCCAATGCCGGAGCGGTCGTCATCCAGGGCAAGGACCTCGAAGCGTTAGCCGACAACCCGGAGGACCTGGCTGCGGATTTGCAGGCGCTGGCGGGCCCGGCGGCCGGACCTAATGGCGGCGCCATCTTTATCGATGGTTTCAGCGGTGGGCAGTTGCCGCCCAAAGAAGCGATCCGCGAAATCCGCATTAACCAGAATCCCTTCGCCCCCGAGTTCGACAAGCTAGGCTTCGGCCGCATCGAGATCTTCACCAAGCCGGGCGCCGATAAGTGGAAGGGCACGCTTGGCTACAATTTCGCCGACGATTTCTGGAACTCGCGCAATCCCTTCGCCAGTCAAAAAGCCCCGCTGCGCCTGCAGGAGTTTGAGAATTCCCTGGGCGGGCCGTTGAGCAAGCGTTCGTCGTTCACACTCGATCTGGAGCGGCACATGGTGGACAACGGCTTCATCGCCAATGGGATCTCACTCGACCCCGTCACGCGCAATCCTGCCCCTTTCAACACGATTCTGGTTTCGAAGCAGCGCCGTACGAATGTGAGTCCGCGCATCGATTACCAGCTCACGGAAAAAGATACGGTCAGCCTGCGCTACACGTTCACCGATTCCGGCGTGGACGGAGCCGGCGTGGGCGGCTTCGACGAGGTATCGCGCGGGTATCATCTCCACAATCGATTCAATACGGTGCAGTTCTCGAACACCCTGGTGGAGGGACGGACCATCAACGAAACGCGCTTCCAATACTTCCGTTGGGAGCGCCAGACGGACCCTGACCAGTCAGGTCCCGCCATCCAGGTCTTCGGCGCCTTCACCGCCGGCGGCGCGACAGTAGGCAAGAGCGCCGATTCGCAGAATCAGTTCGAATGGCAGAACTACACAACGATGCCGCGCGGTATGCATATCTGGCGCTTCGGAGTCCGGGTTCGCGATGCGCACGACGACAACACGTCGCGCACCAATTTCAACGGCACGTATACGTTCACCTCGATTGACACCTACCGCAACACGCTATTAGGCGTTGCAGGCTTCGGACCTTCGCAGTTTTCCGTCAATGCCGGAACACCGGAACTGAAGGCGCGCCAGGTGGATGCCGGAATCTTCCTCGCCGATGAGTGGCGATTGCGGCCGAACCTGATGCTCCATTACGGCTTGCGTTACGAGGTGCAGAGCAACATCGGAGACAAGTCTGACATTGCTCCGCGACTGAGTATCGCATGGTCGCCGGGCGGCAGCGGCCGGACGCGGCGTACGGTAATTCGTGCAGGCTCCGGAATGTTCTACGACCGCTTTTCGCTTGCGAGCACAATCGCCGCGCGGCGCTTTGACGGCGTCCTGCAACAACAGTTCGTGATTGCCTCACCAGCGGCATTTCCCACGCTGCCATCGCTCTCAGGTGCGCGCGCACAACAGGTAGTGCAGCGCGTCGATTCGAATCTTCGGGCTCCGTACCTGCTGCAATCGGCGGTCACCGTGGAACAGCAGGTGACCAAGACCACAACGGTCGCCGCTACGTTCAACAACACGCACGGCCTGCACACGCTGCGCTCGGAAGTGCTGCCGGGCGCTTCGCCCGTCTATCTGATGACGTCATCCGGCCTCTACAATCAGAACCAACTGATCACCAACGTCAGCACCAAACCATTGCCGCAGGTTTCGCTGTTCGGTTATTACGTGCTCAACTACGCCCGCAGCAACACAGACGGACTCGGCAGCTTTCCAGCCAATCCACGCGACTACTCGGGTGAGTACGGCCCCGCCGCAACGGACGTCCGCCACCGGTTCCTGATCGGCGGCTCGATGAGTACACGCTGGAACATCCGCATCAGTCCTTATCTGATGGCGCAGACGGGCGCTCCGTTCGATATCACCACCGGCCAGGACCTGTTCGGGACGACGTTGTTCAACAGCCGCCCGAGCCTGGTGAGCGCCGCCGGACCCGGAGTGATTACGACTTCCTACGGACTGTTGAATCCAAATCCGAAAGCTGGAGAGCCGGTGCTGCCGCGCAACTACGGACGCGGGCCTGGACAGATCACGGTCAACCTGCGGTTTGGGAAGACAATCGGAATCGGCCCGCTGAAAGGTGGCGCGAAATCGGCCGATGGCGCGCCTCGAATCGATGCCGCCAATATGGCTGCTCCGGGCGGATTGCGCGGACTCTTCGGCGCGTCGTCATCGGACCGGCGGTACAGCCTGACCATTCAGATGTCCGCACGGAATCTGCTGAATCACGTGAACCAGGGGCCGATCGTCGGCAACGTCACGTCGCCGCTGTTCGGACGCGCGAATCAGATTGCAGGCAACCCGAACGCCGAAGGGTTTTCGGAGAATGCCAGCAACCGGCGATTGGAGTTGCAGATCAAGTTCGCGTTTTGAGCCGTTTCTTGCTTCAAGCTCTCATGGCAGAGGCCTGACCCAGATATTCCGCAGGCGGACCGGATTGTGATGTCCGCCGAATGCCAGCGGACCGGTGCTCTTGCCCGGCTCAAAGGGCTTGGGCAGAACGGCGTGCGTTACCTGGCCGTAGATCTCCTGGTTGTGGTGGACCAGAACGCCGTTGTGAAACACGGTGACGCGTGCAGCCTGATTGAGCTTGCCGTCCTTGAAGCGTGGCGCGAAAAACACGATATCAAAGGTCTGCCACACGCCGGGCGGCAATGCGGAGTCGACAGCCGGCGGAGTCTGCGCATAGACCGCCGCGGCCTGACCGTCGGGATAGATCTTGGTGGAGTAGGAATCGAAGATCTGAATCTCGAACATCCCCATCAACAGAACTCCATTGTTGCCGCGGTTCATGATGTCGCCTTCGGGAGGATCGGGCGTCCTCCATTCCACATGAATCTGGCAGTCGCCGAATTCCCGCTTCGAAACCAGTTGCCCGCCGGTCGCTTCAATGTAGCCGTTCTCGACTTTCCAGTTCGTGGGACGCCACTCTGACATGTCCTTGCCCGCGAACAGTACGACGGCATCCGAGGGCGGGCCTCCAGGTACCGATGCCGGAACTACAGGTTTCGGTTTCGGGCGGTCCGGGTCGTGAACATGGTAGCCGGACCACGGCTGGATCGGCGTGTGCTTGTAACCAAACGTGCCGCTTCCGTCCTGGGCATTGACCAGCTTCGACTGCGCGGAGGCGACGGCCGCCGAGGCGAGGAGTGCAACGATATACGAGATTTTCATGGCGTTAACCCAACTTCCAGGGTGCGCGATATTTCCTCATAACCAGCGCATTGGCCGGCCCGTTGTTGGTGGCCTGTCCGCGCTGCGCATCCCAATCCACGCGCGTTCGAGTGCGCAGCGCCAGATTTCCCAGGCTCGCCACTGACGTGACATGATGCCCGATGTCGAGGTTTTCGACTGTTGGTTTGCGGCTCTTCATGCAGTCGAACAGGTTGCGGGCATGGTTGGCGCGAATGGTCTCCGGCGGCTCAGCGGTTGGCCTGCGGAACGCCTGAATGGACGCCTTCTTCTTGGGCTCCGGAATAATCTCCCAACCGGAGGCATCCACCAGCAGGCTGGCTTCGGAGCCTGTGAACATCACGCCGTGCTCGCGGCGGTCAGGCCCCAGGCCGCACATCAACTGGTGTTCCCAGATGAGGTTATAGGATGGGAATTCGAAGATCGCGAACTGTGTGCCGGGCGTCTCGGTATTATCTTTCAGGACATATTTGCCGCCGGAAGCGATGATGCTTTTGGGCCATTCCGGACCCATTGCCCAAAGGGCGATGTTGATGAGGTGGACGCCCCAGTCGGTCATCAATCCGCCGCCATAGTCCCAGAACCAGCGCCAATTGCGATGGAAGCGATTTGGGTTGAACGGGCGCTGTGGTGCGGGCCCCAACCAGCGGTCGTAGTCGACACCGGCCGGCACGGCACAATCGGCGGGGCTACCCATCTCGGTCCACCAATCGAGGTAGGCCCAGCAGCGAACCTGCCGGATCTTTCCCAATTTGCCTGATTGTACGGTCTCTACCGCCTCACGATAGTTTTCGCCGCTGCGCCAATAGGTTCCCATCTGGCAGATGCGGTTGGTGCTGCGCGCGACATCGCGCATGCGCTGGCTTTCGCCGATGGAAGTCGCAAGCGGCTTTTCGATGTAGACGTCCTTGCCCGCCTGGCAGGCCGCGATGGTGATGGCGGCGTGCCAGTGGTCTGGTGTGCAGATGAGGCAGGCGTCAATATCCTTGCGGTCGAGGATGTGACGGAAGTCCTTCGTCGTATCGGGCCGCTTGCGCCCCAACTTGTCCAGCCGCTCAACCGTCTTTGCCAGTTGCGCGTCATCGACATCGCAGATGGCCGCGATGTCGCATTCGGGTTGCTTCATGAAGGCGTTGCTGTTGGCGACGGAGATTCCACCACACCCGATGATGCCTACGCGGATGCGGTCGTTTGCGGCAGCGGCATGGCTACCCGCGGCAAGAGCTGCCGCGGTTCCATTGATCAGTTCGCGTCTTGTAACCCTCATGCTACAAGAATACTCCACGAACCAGATCTGTTTGTCTTCATCCGCTTTCTTAGAAATCAAACCTCAAGCCAAGCTGCATCTGGCGCGGCGTCCCCGTGCCCACTGGCGACGAGTTATAAGGACCAGTGATCTGGCCAAATGTCGTTCCTGACTTCGGATCCGTCCACTTCACATTGGGATTGCCGATCTGCGCGCGGTTGAACAGATTGAAAACATCGGCGCGGAAACTCAGCGCCATCCGCTCGCCGAGTTTAAAGCGCTTGTCGAGCGAAGTATCCATCTGCCAGATTCCTGATGCGCGCAATAGATTACGGCCGGCATTGCCCCACACACCGTTCGCCGGAGTGGTGAATGCAAGCGGGTTGTACCAGAGCGTCACCGTTGAGCCGTTGGCAGGATACAGCGATTGTCCAGCTACAAGGTCAGGGCGCTGGCCGGAGTTGAGGCCGTCAGGCAGTGCCGCAGCGCTCCGGCTGAGCGTAACGTTCTGCGGCAATCCGGAACGCACGGAACCGATCCCGCTCAACTGCCATCCACCGAACAGGCTGTTCACGAGTGGAGAAGCAGAGCCCAGGAAAGTATGGCCTTTGCCCACCGGCAGCCGCCAGATGGCGCTCGATGTGAAGTAGTGGCGGATATCGAAATCCTGCGAAGAGCGTTCGCAGCGGCGGCAATTGGTATTCTCGGGCGTATCGGATTCACCTCCACCGTTGGAGCCATCGCTGATGCCATGCGACCACTGGTAATTCGCCGAGATCAGCAATCCGGTGGAGATGCCGCGCTTCAAGCCGAGTTGCATGGCGTTGAAGTTACTGTTGGCGTCATTAGTCACCCAACTGATTGTGGAGTTCGTTACGCTGGCGTAGGGCCGCTTTCCGGTCAACGGATCAATGCCGTTCAGCGTGCGGCTCTTATCGAACAGATGCGTGCCTTTGCTGCCCAGATAAGTGGCCGACATCACCGTATCTTTCGCCACTTCCTGCTGGATGGAGAAGGTCCACTCATCCATGGCGACGTCTTTGCGGTTGCGGTCGCGGCCAGACAGGCTGTACGCATTCGCAGCGGCGCCCAGGAACGGCGTCATCGGATAAGAGAGTCCGGGGATGTTCTTCTGCGTGAGGTTGTAAGAGTAAGTCAGGTTGCCGATCGACGCCAGTCCGCCGAACTGTCCTTCTCCGTAGAAGATGCCGAAGCCGGTGCGGATCACCGTCTTGCCATGCATCGCCTGAGGGGACCAGGCGACACTGAGGCGGGGCGAGAAATCGTGCGTATTGGGGAAGTACCAGTCTGAACCCGCGGGGCAGTATTGCAGGCCGCAGGTGAAGGGATCCCACACCAGCCCGCGCCCGTTCACTTCGTGATCGACACCGAAGTATTCATAGCGCAGCCCCGCATTGATGGTGAGATTCGGCCGTAACTTGAATTCGTCCAGGAAGTAGCCAAAGAAACTGGTCTTGCGCGCTCCGGTCCGCGGTGCAGTGCTACCGTAAGAATCGGAGTCCAGCACGTTGTTGATGAAATCGTTCTGGCTGAGATAAGACAGTGTCTCCTTCGGGATGCTCGGGGATGATTTGTTTTCCTGGATGCGGCGGATGTCCACACCGGCCTTCAGCGTGTGACGCCCTTGTACCAGCGACATGCCGTCTACAAAGCTGAACGAGTTGTCGTGGCGCAGCGAAGGATCGGGCAAAGCGTAGGTGCTGAAGCCCGTCACCGTCAGCGTATATGGCAGCTTCGTCGCGCCACCATTTTCATAGGCCGCGCGGTTAAAACCAAACTTCGATTCATTCAGAAAAGCAGGCGAGAAGGCGTGTTGAAGGTGGATTACGGAATTGGGAGTCGTCAGCGTAGTCAATTGTTGCTCGCCGAGTCCAACCGGAGCAGTGGTGCGGTAATTGTCGGTATTGAAGCGCACGAAGGCAGAGGTCTTGTCGCTAATCAAGTAGTCGACACGAATCAGGCCGGCGTCTTCGTAAGTTGGATTGCGCCCGGAGCCCACCCAGAGATTCGCGTTAGGGTCGGAAGTGGGAATGCTGCCTTTGGGATATGCATTGAGTAGTGGAGCCAGGGAAGGCGACTTCGCCAGCACCTTCGCGCGGTAGGCATCGGAGGGTACGAATCCGTTCGACTGCTGATAGTAGATCTGCCGGATCGCTTCGTAGTTGGCAAAGAAGAACAGCTTGTTTTGAATAATGGGCCCGCCAAGGCTGGCTCCGAAGTTGTTCATCTTGAATGGCGCCACGCCGGCCGCGTTGAACTGGCGGGCGTCAAAGGCGCTGTTGCGGACAAACTCATACAACGAGCCGCGCATTTTGTTGGTTCCGGTCTTGGATACAATCTCCACCTGGCCTCCAGGCGTGCCGCCCAGGTCGGCGGAGTACACTGCGCTGCTGGCGCGGAATTCCGCGATCGATTCCGCGGAGAACTGCAAACGCGCCGGCTCTTTCTGGAACTGATGGTTGATGCCGGTGGCATCCACTCCGTCGAACCGGAAATTATTGTCCTCCTGCGAAAGTCCGGCAAAGCGGATCTGGTCCTGCGTGCCGGAGCCGGAATCCATCGCTCCTGGAATGAGCGTCATCAGGCTGGCCCAGTAACGGCCATTCAAAGGAAGCGCGTCGGTCTGGCTGCCGGAGATCACTCCACCGATTTCCGCTGAGCTCTGGTTCAGGTCGGCGGCGGCAGATACCACGGTCACTTCGGATGAAACCGAGCCGAGACGCATGGTCGCATTCAGCGTGCGCGTCTGGCCCACCGCTAGAGTAAATGGCGCAAAGCGCACGGGCTCAAATCCGGCAGCCGCGACGGACATGGTGTACTCTCCCACCGGAAGATAACTAGCAGTGTAGGCGCCGGCGGAGTTGGTCAGGATGATCCGTTCGAGGCCGGTTGCGGCTTCCCTGATCACAATCTTCGCCTGTGGGACGACGGCGTGAGTCTGATCGATCACGGTTCCTGTCAACACGGCACGATCAGTTTGCGCGAATAAGAAAGACGCTGAAAAAACAGATAGCAGGAGAGTCAAACGATGCATGGGATTCCTCTCCTGCTAGTGGACCATTTGAATCTAAAGACAACCTTAAGGCCGGGGCATTGTCACCAGAGATTCATTACACTGATACGGAATACTAACGGTGCGTAGTTTTTCGTGTCAGATTCTCGAACAGAAACAGACCGGTTTTTCCGCCCACTGCAAAGTCCAGATCGCCATCGCCATCCAGGTCCGCAACCGCCACCTGCATGCCTGCGCCGGTACGCGTGCTGTAGTCGACTACGTGCTTCACCCATTCGATGCCGCCGTCCGGTTTCTTGAAATACTCGTACCAGTAGATGCCGAGCGGTTCGCGCTCTCCGGGATCGGAGCCGTTATGTGCCATGTAGCGTTTGCCGGTAATGAAATCAGGCCTGCCATCGCCATTCAGGTCCACCATGGTGAGTGCATGGGCCTGCGACCACGTGTCGTCAATCATGTGCTTGAGCCACTTTCCGCCACCCATGTTTTCCAACCAGAAGAAGCCGTAGTCGTGGCCCATGGACGTCACCAGATCCTTGCGGCCATCGCCGTTGACGTCGAGTACGTAGATGTAGCCGGTCTTGCCGAGGTCCCACTCCGGGTGGAACTTCCATTCGGCTTTGCGCGGATCGGGCGGCGCTTCCAGCCATCCGGTTGGAGTGATGATGTCGTTGCGGCCATCGCCGTTCAGATCGCCCACGCCGATGCCATGGCCATAGCTGTGATCACTGATCACGTGGCGCACAAAGGTTCCATTCTTCAACTCATACCATGCAAGTGGATCGGCGGGTTTGCCGAACTGCGGCAATACCTCGTGTGCGCGGCCGTCGTTATCCAGATCCACCAGGAAGGTGAACTCAACACTGTAGCCATCCTGGATCAGATGCTCTTTCCATGCGCCGCCGCGGCCGGGATTCTCATCCCACCACAACTTTTTCGCATGCGAAGCGGAACTGATGATGTCGGGATATCCGTCGCCATTGACGTCAAGCACCAGGTCTGTCAGGTCCTCAGTGGCGTTGCGGCCATATTCGATGGAACGGAAGCGGTGCTTCTTCCAGGCCGGACCCTCATACCAGTTTTCGCCTGAAACGATGTCGGGCTTGCCATCGCGGTTGATGTCCGCAATGGCACACGTTTCATAGGCGCCGAGGTCGAGCGTGTGTTTCTCGAAGGGAATCTCTTCCGGCCGCGAAGCCGTGAAGGCGACGGCAGCCACGAGCGCCGCCGCCACGGACAATGCCAGCTTCATTGCGGGCTCACCACCAGCACGGCGAAGGTGCCGGGCTTGATTTTGCGTTTCGGCTTGCCGCCTGCTTCAGCAGCTGGAATCATATCGAACGCGGCAACGGACTGGAACACTTTGCGCGTGACCGGATCGAAGGTCATGGTCTTCGCGCCCGGCTCGGTCTTCATGGAACCCGCGTCCTCGTAGCCGCCATCCAGTGTCTGGCGGAAGATGTTCAGCGTGCCGTCCCCATTGGAGATGAAGATACGCTGCGACTCCGGATCGAACGCCGCGGCGTCTACACCCGAACCGATGGGCAGAGCTTTGATCACATGGCCATCGGCGGCATCCATCACTACCATCGACTGGCTGCGGCATCCGATAAACAAACGATGCCGGATCGGATCATAGGCGAGGCCGGTGGGAGTCTTACCTGCGCCGATCGGGAAACGGTGGCGGATAGCAAGCGTGTTCGGATCGAACGCCACCACTTCCGCAGTGTCTTCGACGTTGACGTACAGCAGACCGTCGCGGCCCGTGACCATCTGCTCTCCGTCTCCTGCCAGAGCGACAGTCCCCACTACTTTGCCGCTTGCGGCGTCGATCGCGGTGATATCGTGCGAACCGTGATTGCAGGTGAACACGCGGCCGGAAGCGTTGTCGAAGTAGATTCCATCCGGACCCTTGCCGGTATCGATCTTGCCCAGCACCTTCAGTGTGTCGAGATCGAAAAGCGAAACCTTGTTCTCCTTGCCGTTGCTGGTGAAGCCTCGGCGAAGGCCCACGGCGAAGGCGATGCCGTGAACTCCAGGCGTCTCCGCGATTGTGCCAACGTGCTTGCCTGTATCGGCGTCGACGACTTCCACCTGCGTCTCGTGCGAGGCGTAAATGCGGCGTCCGTGGCTATCGATGCTGATGTAATCCCAGCCGCCATCGCCGCCGATCGGATAGCGCTTTTCAACCTGGTATTTCTCCCACCCGAAAGCGGCTCGCATGATGTGGAACACGTCTGTGTTGGAGACGAAGCCGTGCACGCGTTCCGAGCCTGGTCCGGCCGCGAACAGGGGCACCTCTTCCGCCGTATGCTGCGATTCGAGCGATAGGGCCAGCAGTATCTTTTTCGGATCGGCATCGCGCGCGGTTTCCGTGAGTGCCTCGCCTTTCAACCGCAGATCGAATGCGTGGTCAGCGGTCACCAGCACCAGCGTATCTTTGCGATGCGCTTCCGTCGCGGAGCGAACGGCCTTATCGAGTTCCACGATACGGTTCACCACCGTCGTCGCCTTGGGCACATGGCAATCGGAGAAGACCACCAGGAGATAACCTTTGGGATTCTTTTCGAGCCGCTCAATGGCGAGTTGCACGGCACGATCAAGATCGAACTCAGTATTGTCAGAGAGGGCAATGAATCGCGCGCGGCCCTTGTCCAGAGCGGCCACCTGATCGAGCGTCTCGACGTAGGCATAGTTCCGTGCCTTGATCCCGGCAGCCATGTCGAAGCCGGATTTCTTGAGTTGGTCGCCAATCCATTTCCTGCCCGTGCCGATCACGACATCCACGCCATCGCCGAACTTGGGGGAGAGCAACTGTTTGAAGATGCCGCCGGAATCCTGGCGATTGTTGGTGTGGGCGTAGAATCCGGCGACAGCGCCGATGGTAACGCCGGTCCGATCGTCATTCGAGATGATGCCCGTGGAGAGTCCCTGCTCTTCGGCATGCTCCAAGATGGTCTTGAGAATTGCGCCATCCTTGACGCCGCGCTCTGCGTCGGCGGTCTGCGAAATGACGCCGTTGCGGGACTTCACTCCGGTAGCCCAGGCCGTGGAGGCGGAGGCCGCATCCGCCACCCACTCACGGGCGGTCGATGTATCAGCCAGCGCCATCCCAGGCATGTGCTGCATGTACAGCGCCTGCGGACGGCCGTAACCGTAAATAGAGGCGGTGTTGAGGCTCGATATGCCGGCGCCATCGCCCAGGAAAAGAATCACGTTCTTCGCGCGCGATTGCGCGTTGGCGGAGGCCAGCGTCAGGAGCACACTGGCTCCAATTCCAATCAATCGGTAAACATTCATGGTTGAGTCTCTTTCTACTTCGCTTGTTCCGACATCTCAGGCAGAACGGGCTGATTTACTTTGCCGGTCGCGGCCCATTCCACGCCGCGCGTGAAGGTGGCTCGAAAACCGGCGCTCTTAGTGGCTTCCGCGCTGTGGCCGATCATGGTGGCGAAGATCCGCCCTTTGCCAGCATCCACTGTCCACATGACCGGTTCATTTGTGCCGGGGCCTACGATCGGGACTCTTGACCTTCCCGTGTAGAGTGCGTGGTCGTCCCAGGCAGTCGCCAGCACGTGGTACTTGCCCGACGGTTGCATCTGCATGCTGGCGTACAACTCGTCATGAAACTGCGGAAAGCTCAGACGGAGCCCGCGTGTGATCGGATGGTCGCGATCTGTGAATTGAACGGTAAAGTCGTGAATCGGGCCGTGGTGAGCCGTGCCGTAGTAATTGCCGCCGCAAAGTTGCGCGTACTCCGGCCAATCCTTGAACGATCCGGTGGAGTGATGGTAGACAACAAGTCCCTTCCCTCCGCGGACGAACTCCAGAAGGGCGGCCTTGGTGCGATCGCTCCAATGATCGGTGGCAGCTTTGTCGTTGTAGACCAGCACGGCAACGTCGTAGGGGGCGAGTGCTTGAGGACCGGCGTCGCGGAACTCCTCAGTGGTCCGGACTTCGAACACGCCGGCAGCGTTCAGGTACTGCCGCATCAGATCGGTAGCGCCACGCCAATCGTGATCGTCGCGCCCGGTGATGATCAGAACTTGAATCTTGGGGTCCGCGGGGGCGGCCTGTTGTGCAAAGGCCGCCAGCGGTAGCAACATGAGGATCAGTTTAATCATGTCGTGATTCCTTAAAGCGGCAGTACGATTTCGCGGTCCGGATCAAAGTGAATCCGGCGCCGTTCCAGATACGACATGTTGGCAAGATGCGCGGCCTGTGCTGAGCGATGCCCGGCTGCGACGTCGCCATTCGGCATGCGGCGGGAGCGGCAGCAGTCCAGGAAGTTCTGTACATGCTCTTCCACAAGGTCGGTCTTGCAGGGCACTACCAGTGGTTCGGCGCCGCGCTCGATGGGGAAGAATTCGTACTTGGTGCGATCGATGCGAAGGTGCCCTTCGGAGCCGCAGAATTCAATTCCTTCGCGTTGCAGGCCGGCCTGCGGGGTATTGAAGTAAGTGCAGATCCAGTTACCGGGATATTGCAGGTGCACGTTCAGTGTATCCGGTACCGTGCGCCCGTCGTGAGCAAGATAAGTGCCTCCGGCGGTATCGGCAGCGACCGGACCGTCCTGGCCCATGAACATATGGACGACATCCACCCAATGCACGAACTTGTCAGTCAGGATGCCGCCATTGAAATCCATGTAATTCCGGAAATTGAAGTACTGAGGCGGATCCCACGGGCGCCAGTTGGCAGAGCCGAGGTAACGGTTCCAATCCAGATCGGCCGGCTTGTTTTCCATTCCCGGAGGAACGCCGTGACCTCCCAATGCCGACGCGGTGGTCTGTTTCTTAGCGGCCGGCTGGGTGCGGCCCATCTGACCGCCACCATCGAACCACCACGTGCGGACGAGGTTGATCTTACCAAGGCGATTCTTGCGCAAGTACTCATCGCGCGCCTGGATATAGTGCGAGCCGGAGCGCTGCTGCGCGCCGGTCTGGCAGATGCGATCGTTCATGCGCGCGGCGCGGATGATCGTCGGCCCTTCTTCGCGGCGAAGCGTCAGAGGCTTTTCGACGTACACGTCCTTCTTCGCGTTGAGTGCATCGATGGAGATCGGAGCATGCCAGTGATCGGGAGCGGCCACGATCACCGCATCGAGTCCGGGCAGTTCCAGAACCTTGCGATGATCGCCAAACACTTTCGCGCCTGGAGCGATGGACTTTGCCTGTTCGGCGCGTGTTCGATACACATCGCACACCGCCGTTAGGGGAGCCTGGTTCAGTTTTTGAAATACGGTCTGCAGGTAGCTGCCGCGCGCACCGCAGCCGATGAGGGCGACCGACATGCGGTCGTTCGCTCCCATTACACGGGAATAAGAAGCGGCCGACATCGCAGCCGTAGTTACTAAGTCACGTCGAGTCATGTATGTCCTTTTTGTTCCTTAGAACGAATACTTCAATGCCATCTGGATCTGCCGCGCCGGGAAGGTTCCGGTAATGGTGCCGAAGGTCTTGTTCGAGATGTTGCTGGCCGGCGCCAGAAAGTTGGTTTTGTTCAGCGCGTTGAACATCTCTGCGCGGAACTCCAGGCGATGGTGCTCGGCGAAGATCGGGAACGATTTCTGAATTGCCAGATCCATCGTATAGAGACCGTTGCTGCGGGCCGTATTGCGGCCAACGGTGCCGAAGGGCCGCGTGATGTCAGGCACAGCCAGGGCAGACGCATTGAAGTAGTTGAAGATGGTGCGCTGGCCGCTGGGCAGGATCGGGTTACCGGCCACGTCAGGCCTGTAAACCGGCTGCGGACTTGCTGAAGCTGCTGTGCTGGGAGTATACGTGAAGCTGATGGGCAGTCCGCTGGTCATCGTGTTGATGCCGGATACGCGCCAGCCGCCAAGTACATAATCCGCCGCTACAGGCATGCTGGAGCCGAACTTCTTACCGCGTCCGAATGGTGTTTCCCAGCTCAGGCTGGTGGTGTTCTGGAAGGGCTGATCGTAGTTGGAGATGCCCTTGTTCAGCGCCCAGTTCTTGAAGTTGAAGTAGTAGTTGTCGCCGTTGGCAGCTTCCATGTTCGACGGCCCGATGTCCATCGATTTGGAGTACGCGAAGGAGTTCAACAGATACAATCCGCGTGAAAACCGTTTTTCCAGTTTCGCCTGCAGTGCATGGTAGCTTGAGAGTCCTTCATTGAATGCGATCTGGATAATGCTGAAGTTGGCCACCGGACGCCGCGCGTCGGCGAGCAGCGTGCCTCCCGGAAGATTTGGGCGAGCCTGATTGTAGTCCGCCAGTTGATAGACATGCACTCCGTGATTGCCAACATAGGCCAGGTCGAGCACCAGGTCGTGCATCAGCTCGCGCTGCACGCTCAGATGCCAGCTCTGCACATAGGTGCTGCGCGTATCTTTCGGGACGTAGTGGATGTTGGCGATGGCCGTATTGAAGTTGGCGGCTACCGCGAAGTTGGCCGGATACCCAGCCTGCGTGGTGCGGAAACAACCGGTGTAGTTGTCGCCCGTGCAAAGCGGCTGTGTAGGCGCCTGGCTGATCGCGACGTTGATCACATTCGGTCCGTTGTAGCCGAGAAGGTTTTCGCGGCCGGAGCGGTTGAAGTGCATGTAGCTGATGCCATAGCCGCTGCGGATGACGGTCTTGGGATTGATCGTGTAAGCCAGTCCGGCGCGAGGTCCGAAGTTGTTGCGGTCAGGATTCACCAGCGCGCGGTCTGCGATCGAGCCGCTTTTGGCATAGACCAGGCTGTTGGTGGAAGGATCGAAGTTGCTCATCTTGTTGTCAGCGTCATACTGCGGAGTTGCATACTCGTAGCGCATGCCGAGGTTTAGAGTGAGGCGATGATTCACTTTGAAATCGTCCTGCACATAGCCGAAGTACATCTGCTGGCGGTACTGCAGCACGCCGTAACTGTTGAGTGAATAGGAATCCCGCGCACCTAACAGGAAGTCGGCGAGATTGAACAGGTTGTTGCTGGCCGCGCCCTTGGGCTTGCTGAACTGTCCGGCATAGGTATCTTTGCCGATCATCGGATTGAAATCCACAATCTCCGTGGCGACGTGCTGGTATTCAAAACCGGCCTTCAAAGTATGACGTCCGAAGACCCGCGAAATGCTGGCTTTGGGATTGATCACTTCCGGATTCTGGTGCTGTCCGCTATCGCGTCCAAACGAGGTGAAGCCGGTGATCGCCTGACTATTCAGTCCACCAGCAAGCGGCTTATTCTCAGGCAGTCCGGTGATCCCGTAGAGCGCCTTCATTCCCTGGGTGTCATCGAGTTCGCGGTTACGCTGGTCGGCGCCCTCCACGCGTGTGAAGCCGAGCCGCAGATCAACCAGCGTCCGTGCATCCACCGTCCAGCTTGCTCCGGCGGCGAGCGAACGGTTCAGGATATGGAAATTGTTGCCGCCTGTGCCGGAGGGGCCCGGAAGTGCTGAGTCATTGGGCCGGTCTTCCACGCGTCCGCTGTAACGGCCGAAGATCTTCCACTTCTCGTTCAAGTAATAATCCATGCGGCCATCGCCCTTGTTTCCTTGCGTACCCACTCGCGGCTGAGCCTGATAGTTGCTTGTGTAGACGCCTGGTGCAACTTGAAGATTGCCTCCCGGGAGGTCGTTCAACACCTGTTTGGCGAAGGGCGTGATCTGGCTCGCCGGGATGACACCGTCCGAGTAGATGGCTCCGGAGAGCGGATTCGTGACCGCGACTCCCACCTTACCCTGGCGCATGTCGGTCGTTGGGAGCGAAAGATAGCTGATCGATTTCGAGACGATGCGCGTGCCTTCAAAATCGGCGAAAAAGAATAGTTTGTCTTTCTTCACCGGTCCGCCGAAGGTACCGCCAAACTGGTTCTGGATCAGCACCGGCTTGCCATTCACTGGCTGAAAGAATCCTGTGGCGTTCAACTGCGTATTGCGCAGGAACTCCCAGGCAGAGCCGTGAAATTCGTTGGTGCCGCTGCGGATCGAGGCGTTAATCACGGCCCCGGCGGCGCGTCCGAACTCCGCGCTGTAGTTGTTGGTATCGAGCCGGAACTCCTGCACTGCGTCGGGCGGAGCCTGCACCACCTGATTGGAAAAGCCCTGGTTGCTTGTCCCATTGGCATTGTTATCGACTCCATCCATGATGAAGTTGTTGTTGGCGGCACGCATGCCGTTCACGTTGTAAGCGCCATCGCGGGCTGACATGTTGCCCTGTACGGAATGCCGCACGCCCGGCGCAAGCAGAGCCAGATCGGCGTAAGCGCGGCCGTTGAGCGGCATGTTGACGATGACCTCCTGCGAGATCACGTGGCCGCGGTTGCTCGAATCGGTTTCCACGGCGGAAGCGGAATCCTTCACGCTCAGCGTCTGGGAAACGTCTCCAACTTCCAAGCGAACATCGACGCGCTGGCGGGCTGCGACGTCAACGGTGAAAGCCTCCGTCGTTGCGGTCTTGAAGCCGCTCGCCTGTACGGTAATACGGAACTGGCCGATGCGCACAGTCAGAAAGCGATAGGCCCCGTTGTTGTCCGTCTCGGCGTTTTCGGAAACACTGGTCAGGGTGTTAGAGAGTTTCACTTTGGCATGCGGCACGGCCGAGCCAGAGGCGTCAATTACGGTGCCGAGCACGGTTGCATCGAACTGGGCAAACGCGGTGGACCCAAATAAAATTAGAGTGATGATGCGTGGAAGAGTGATCATGGTTTTGAGAGCGTTTGGTGTCTAAGGGTCGATTAGAGCATCCGAATCTTAAGTGAACCTAAGGAAATCGCCGTGTAACAGGAAATTCATTTGCACTCTGTTCCAGCAGTGTTGAAATTGGCCGAGGCGCTCCGGCAAATCCTTGAGAAGGGCTTGATACGATATGCTGCTGGCCTGGTCTACGTGGTTGTACCTGCAGGCAGGCAGGTACGGAAGGGTGTTCTTGCGAGAGAATGAGGCAATGGCCGAGATTAGGCAAAGGCGGTCACCAACTTCCATTTTGGTTATCACAGTGGCCGCGGTTCTTTGTCGAGTCCGCGGATTTGGCGAAGAGGGCGCCGGCTTACCTGCCACGGCGGAGGACTCCCTGAAGCGCGGCGAACAGCGCGCGGGAGAACATGACTTCGACGGCGCCATCCGTGAGTACAACCAGGCGCTGCTCTTGAAACCTGAGTATGCGGAGGCGTATAACGATCGGGGCCACGCCTATTATTGGAAATGGCAATACGACAACGCGATTGCCGACTTCACCAAAGCGATCGAATTGAGGCCAGTCTACCCCAACGCCTTCAACAACCGAGGAGCCGCCTACATGGCGAGCGGACGCAGCAGAGCACTCGCCATCGCCGATTTCGATCAAGCTCTGAGACTGAAGCCCGATTTTCGAAATGCCCATGTGAACCGCGCGAATGCTCTTGGGCTCGGGCAATGGCGCCGTGCCCTGGATGATTTTCATAAAGCGGGGATGCACCCTGAAAGAGCCGTCCTGATTGCCGGCGGCGTTATGCTGCTGGTGATCATAGCCGGTTGTTTCGTCATCCGCGCCTCACGGCGCCAATTAATTTAAGGCAGAAGGCCTGCGAATCACGGTTGTTAAACCACGGTTGACGCGCACGCTGGAGGGCGCTCTGAACCAACTACCGTTCTTCGTTCTTCAATCCGAATGCATAAAGGTAGCCGTCATAGGTTGAGACAAAGACGCGCCCATTTGAAATGGCCAGGCCACCGAAATGTGTGAAGGAAGAGAGTTCACCGCTCGAATACAACTCCTTGCCTGTGTCCGCATCAAGCGCATAGAGAATCGCCTTGCGCGACCCGGCCAACCGTTCCACGGTCTTCGCCGCGAACTGCCGTACATCCTCACCGCTCGATAGTGCGAAGACCACCCCGTTGGCGATGATGGGCGGCTCCGGCACATCCATATCGCGTGAGATCCAGGCTGGATTCAGGACTGGTGCGCCTTCTTTCGTTTCCACGCGAAACGCCATGATGCTGCCGTGCGGCGCTTCTCCATTCGATATGGGGAAACCAGCACGAGGGTGCGGCGGGCCCCAGGTAGGAGCGAAGATCCAGCGCTTGGCCTGTGCGTCTTCCCAGGTCGCGAAGGCGCCCCAAAAACCGTGGCCGGAGTAGGCGACATCTTCGTTCGACATGAGCGGGCTCGTCCAAAGCGGTTTGCGATGGGTCTCTCCCCCTAATGAACCCGACTCCATCAAGTAAAGCCGGCCCTCTTTGCCTGCGCCCACAACGTACTCTTTGTCTTTGTATGAAAATACGACAGGCGTGACATTGCCGATGTCGAGATCCTTGCGCGTCAACCACTCCCGGTTCGTTGGCGTGTAGTAATCTACGAGCTTCAGATCCTTGGCGGACAGGGCGAGGATCGTATCGGAGAACTTTCCGTTGGCGGGATCGAACGGGCCATCTCCTGTGATGGCGAAGATCTTGCCAGAGGGCGAGATCGCGACTCCACCACGGCCCCAAATGCCGGCGCCCGTCGGGCCGGCCTCAAAGGAATGGATGGGATGTTCAGGAACATTCAGATCCATGGAATAAACAGAAGACGGCACGCCGTTGCAACGCTGCGAGATGGCTGTGTATAGCACGCCCTCGAAGAGATTGAGGCTCCAGTTCTTTGAGAAGGCTGGAACGAAGGGCGTGGGTGGAAAGCGGTCCTCGCCGTTATAGGCATCGAGCGCGTGGAGTTTCCCATCGCTCGCAATCATGTAGATCGTCTTCAACCTGCCGCGCCCGGAATCGATGACCGGCGTCGCATTCACTGCAAACGGACAGAGCGTGTTCGACGCTCGCGTAGGCGTCCCTTCAGGCTTGAATGACTTGCGCCAGACCAGTTTCCCGGAATCGGCATCCACAGCATGGATCGTGTCCGAACTACCCGCCACAATCACGAACTCCTTGATACCGAGCGGCGTCTTCACCTGGTCGATCACCACTGGCTGCATCAGTGACGTGAGTTCTTTGGGGGCGTTATCGAGCTGGAGTTTGAATTTCAGCTCCATGGTCCCGACGTTCTGCTTATTCAGGATCGATTCGTTACGTGCCCAACTGGTGCGCTGCGGGTCGCCGCCGAAGGTGAGCCAGTCAGCGGCGGCAATGCCTGCCAGCAGGATGAGGAAGCCATAAAGGCGAAGGAAGACCATGCAACGGATTAGAGCATCCGATTCTAAATTCAATCTTAAGAATCGGGCCTGTCATCGGAAATTCATCGAGCTTGATTTCAATCCCGTTTCGACAGAATCATTTTCCGGTTACACCCCCGCTTACTTAGATTGTCTTAAGATTCACCTGCTCTAATTGCCAATCAGACAAAGTCTGTCAAGGGTCCTCCACTTCTTAAACACAGGAAAAACTATGTTGAAAAAACTCGCGCTTACATTCCTATTCGGGCTGGCATGCTGCTTCGCCCAGGCAGATCGCGCCGCTGTTACAGGCACGATTCTCGATCCGTCGCGTTCCGTGGTGCCATCGGCAAAGATCACGGTGATCTATTCCGAAACCGGATTGCGCCGCGAAACCACATCCTCCGGATCCGGGGTATTCCACCTGGGCGGGTTACCGGTAGGGCAGTGCCTCATTGAAGTGAGTTCAGACGGCTTCCGGCCCGTCAGGACCAAAGCCTTCGCGCTCACGGTCGGAGAGACGCGCACGCTGGATATCACGCTGGAACTCTCTCAATCCGCAGCCACGGTGGAGGTGCAAGGAATCACCGAAGCGCTGGCGCAGAGTACCGCCGCGATCAGCGCCGTCACCACTTCTGATCAGTTGAACGATCTGCCTGTGAACGGGCGCAACTGGCAGTCGTTGATGGCGCTCACTCCGGGCGCCGTGGATGCAGCCAATGGCAGCAACACGTCTGTGCGCTTCTTCGCAACGGGCGGCGATGACGTGAACTACCGTGTGGATGGCGTGGACGCCACCAGCATCCGCAATCAGAATATGCGGCTCAACAGCCGTCTGCTGATGTCGACCGATTCTATCGCTGAGTTCCGCGTCAACAGCGCACTGTTCACAGCGGAGTCGGGCGGTTCCGGTGGCGGGCAGGTGGAGATCGTTTCGAAGTCCGGCTCGAACGCCATTCACGGCTCCGCATTCGAATTCGCGCGCGATACAACTTTCGATTCCCGTTCGCCGTTTGACCCGGCGACGCTTCCCAACTTTCGCTTCAACCAATACGGCGCCAGCATCGGCGGGCACATCGCCAAAGACAAAACCTTCTACTTTCTCTCCTACGAGGGGCTGCGCCAGAATCGCGATCAGTCGCTGATCGGCTTTGTGCCTACTCAGGCGTTCCGAGATCGCGCGCTTCAGCAGTCTCCGGCGATCAAACCCATCCTCGATGCTTACCCGGCGCCGACGGGAACAACGTCGAATCCCGATATCGGCGAGTGGCGCGGGCTGAAGCTGCAGTCGCAGTACGAAGATGTCGGCATGCTTCGTGTTGACCATCGCTTCAACGACAAGTTCTCCAGCTACTTCCGCTTCACGCGCAACCACGCCTTCACCAGCCTCCCGATCAGCGATGGCACAGGCAGCATCGGCACCAGTAACGACAGCGACAACGCTCCCATCAACGGTGTCTTTCAGCTCCTCTATATCATCTCGCCGCGCACCACCAACGAACTCCGCCTCGGCGGGAATTGGGTGCCGTGGGATTCGGCCAATGAGCAGAAACTGCTGACTGCGATTGCGGTCAGCGGCCTATCGACCGCGCCCAGTTCGATCACGAAAATCACGCACTCGCTCTCTGAATCTGTCCTCGACAGTTTCTCCTCCCAGCGCGGTAGCCACACCTTCAAGGCCGGCGTCGAAGTGCGGCGCGTGGTGATCAGCAACTACTACACCTTCGATGGCACCATCACCTACACCTCTCTGGCGAACCTGGCGGCGAACAAGATGGACACCATCAACGTCAGCGGCGAGAACCCGGCGCGGACCATGCCCAAGACGCAGTTCTTCGGCTATGTGCAGGACGAATGGAAGATCAAGCCGAACTTCACCGTCAACCTGGGCCTGCGCTACGAGTTCTACAACGAACTCTCGGAACGCTACAACCGCACCCTGGGCTTTAACATTCAGGATTGCGGCGGCTACTGCACGCCGGGCGCAAAGAACGGCGATCCGGCGATGCTGAACTTCGCGCCTCGGCTCAGCCTGGCATGGTCACCCAATCGCTTCCACGGCAACACGGTCTTCCGCGCGGGTGGCGGCATTTACTATGGCGACGCGCAGATCGGCAATCAACTGGCCTTCACGTACAATGGCGGCAACCGCTTCAACCTCTCGGCGGCCTCAACACCTGGCCTCAAATATCCTGTTGAACTGAATCCCAACGTCGCCCTTGGTACGGCGCCGGACGAAACCGAACGTCACCGCAAGAGCGAGACCTACCAACAGTGGAGCGCACAGATCCAGCAACGCCTGCCGTGGGATTTCACGACGCAGATCGGTTACGTCGGCATGCAGAATTCCCATCAGTTCGCATCAACTCCGGATAACGTCATCAACCCGCTGACCGGCAAGCGCACGCTGCCCAACTTCGATCTGGTCAACTACAAAGGCGACTGGGGCGTGGCGAGCTTCCATGGCATGATGGCGTCCCTGCAACGCAGATCCAAGAACAACCTGTTCCTGAACGTGAACTACACCTTGGGCCACGCCATCAACGATTCCGACGGCGCACCCGAGAATGTCGCGTGCCGTTCCTGTGAAAAAGGCCGTGCCAATTACGATGCCCGCCAGAACTTCTACACCAGCGTCAGCTATCCCCTGCCCTTGGGCAAATCGGCGCTGCTCCGCGGCTGGGAATTGAGCGGCATCGGCACCGTCCGGACTGGCCTGCCACTGACCGTAACGATCTCGCGCAATGCCACCGCACTGCCCGATGGCAACAATCAGAACCAGCGCCCGAACCTGGTGCCTGGCGTGTCATTGATCCCGCCCGGAGGCAGCACGATCAACCAGTGGATTAACCCCGCGGCTTTCTCGATTCCGGCGGCTGGCACCTGGGGCAACCTGGGGCGCAACACGATCGAAGGTCCGGGATTGCTGCAGTTCGACTCCGCGTTGTCCAAGACCATCAAGATCACCGAAGGGACGAGTGTCTCGTTCCGCGCCGAAGCCTTCAACCTGTTCAATCACCCGCAACTCGGCAAGCCAAGCGTGAACTTCTCTTCGCTCGCCACGTTCGGGCGCATCACCGCGGTCAGCAACAGCAGCCCCATCGGAACCGGCACCGCACGCAGCATGCAACTCGCGGTGCGCTTCACTTTCTAATTTCTATTCAAGGAGCAATACATGAACAAACGACTGATTCTTCCACTCATCTGCGCGGGCCTTGTGGCCACGGCGGTTATCGCCGCCAAAGCGCAGTCCCCATTCTCGCCCGGAGCCCGCACGCTGATGCTGGCTCACAACGCTTACCCCGACCAGGGAAAGTACATGGACCGCATCGACCGTGCAATCGCCGGCGGTGTGCCGTTCGCGATTGAACAGGACCTCATCTGGGTCGACGGCAAGTCGCTCATGATTCACAACGCCAAGTTCGCGGCGGCCGGCAGTCCGACGCTCGAGACCTACTTCTTCCCTAAAATCGCGCCAATCATGGAGAAGGCCCTCAAGGAGGGCAACAAAGGCAACTGGCCGCTCGTCACCCTCTATCTCGATATCAAGAACGACCCCGTAGAGCACCTGCAGGTGATCTCGAAAGTGCTCGACAAATATGAAGGCTGGCTGACCACCGCGGTGAAGACCAACGACATCACCAAACAATCACCACTCGATTTGAAGCCGATGATCGTAGTCCTGGAAGACAAAAAAGACGACATCAAGCAGGAGTTCTTTTATGACCGCGTACCGGTCGGCGGCAAGATCCGCGCCTTCGGTGGACCCACCAAGTTCGACGACAATCCGAAGAAATTCCCCAAGACCGCCAAGGCAGAGCGCCTGGCTCACATGCTCACCATCGCCCCGGAACAACTGGTGACGAAGAAAGCGGACAACTGGCGCCGCTGGTTCGGCACCGATTGGGCCTTCATCGAACTGTGCGGACCGGAGCACGCCAACGACTGGAACAGCAAGGCCGAAGCCCGCGTGAAGAAGTTTGTCGAATACGGCCATAGCCTCGGCTACCTTGTCGGCTTCTACTCCCTCAACGGTTTCTCGGAAGCGGAGAACCAGGGCTGGACCGCGGAGTTCAACTTCGGCAGCCAGAAGGCCGCCAGCATCCGCTGGAATGCAGCGATCAAAGCGCATGCCGATTTCATCGCGACAGACCAGTATCAGGAACTTTCCAAGGCGATCCATTCCAAGCACTAACACCACCGGCGCGCTTGCAGCAGCAGGCGCGCCGCAATTTCCCCGCTTTTGTCATTAAGTTGAAACTCTGATTGGAGACCATAAAAAGAATGTCCAAATCGATACGGGTGGCCTCATCGCTACTCTCTTTCGCCTTTCTCGCGTGCCAGTCTCTGACGGCCGCTGAGATCTTCCTTGAAAAACCGTACCTGCAACTCGGCGATGCTCCGAAGTTGGCTTCCTCGGAGAGTTTGGTGTTGCTCTGGCACACGGACAACGCACCTTCCGAATGGTCTGTGGAAGTGCGCGCATCGAAAGACGCCAAATGGCGCGCGATGCAGAAGCCTACTTCACAGGTGGTGTCCGCACCTGCCGGCGCTCCCGCCTTTGCCGGTAAAGATGGCGCGAAGAAAGATTCGCCGGCAACGCCCGCGATTGAGCCGCACCTGGTTTATCGCGCCCACCTGACGGGCCTGAAGCCGGGCACGGAATTCTCATACCGTGTTCTGAATGCCGGCAAGCAGGTCTTTGAAGCCACCGCCCGCGCGCGTAAATCCGCAAGCCAGGCGCAGCGCTTTGTACTCTTCGGCGATTGTGGACAAGGCACACCAGCAGAGAACGCCGTCGCCTACCAGGCATACCTTGCCAAGCCCGATTTCGTATTCATCCCTGGCGATATCGTATATGGTTCCGGACGCATCAGCGAATACCGCACTCGTTTCTTCCCCATGTATAACGCCGACGAGGCCTCTGCCGCCAATGGCGCGCCGCTGATTCGCTCCATCCCGTTCATCGCGGCGCCCGGCAATCACGATACGGCTCTTCAGAACTACAAACGCTACCCGGATGCACTGGCATATTTCCTCTATTGGGATCAGCCGTTGAATGGTCCGGACGTTCCGGCGAATGCCGAAAAAGTGGCGCATACGCTCACTGGCAATGTGGATGCCCAGGCCGCGTTCCTGGCCGCCGGCAAGCCGCGCTATCCGAAGATGGCGAACTACTCCTTCGACTACGGCAATGCCCACTGGACCGTGCTTGACGCCAACGTCTATATGGATTGGAACAACCCGGCACTGCGTGAATGGTTGAACAAAGATCTGGCCGCGGCGAAGAACGCGACGTGGCGCTTTGTGGCCTTCCACCAGCCCGGGTTCAATTCATCGAAACAGCATTTCGCTGAGCAGTACATGCGCCTGTTGTCTCCGATCTTCGAGGCGCACAAAGTAGATGTCGTGTTTGCCGGACATGTCCACAATTATCAACGCAGCTTCCCGCTCACCTTCGTACCGAAGCCGCAGCCCGATGGCGCGCAGATCGGCCCTAAGGGTGAAGTGGCGGGCGATTGGAAACTGGACAAGACGTTCGGCACCGGAGCTACGGCAAAGCCAAACGGTGTGATCTACATTGTGAGCGGCGCCGGCGGCGCGGAGCTCTACAATCCCGAACAACAGACCGATCCCGGCAGCTGGCAGCCATTCACCGACAAGTTCTTCTCTGAAGTCCATTCGATGAGCGTGGTCGATATCGATGGCAAAGTCCTCCGCTTGAAGCAGATCTCCGATACAGGAAAGGAACTGGATGCGTTCAGGATCTCCAAGTAAATCGCTAAGGCCGGCGCTCAAGACGGCTCATAACTGGATCGGCTTGATCGCGGGTATTGTCATCTGCGTTATTTCGCTAGCCGGTAGTGTCACGGTGTTTCGCTACGATGTGCGCGATGCGCAATTGCCCAAACACAGCAGCGCGTCGGGCAGCGCGCCAATGGCCAGTCTGGACGAGGTCACCAAACAGGTGGCCCTTGTCCGGGCGGGCGCTCCGATTACCAAGATCCTGTTCCCAGCCAAGGCCGGCGATCCTCTCATTGTGGACGTAGGCACGGAAGGAAAGCCAGAGCACCTTGTACTGGACGCATCCACGGCTCAGGTGCTGGGTGTCGTCGATACCGGATGGATGGATTGGTTCATCGACCTGCATCGCAATCTCGTGTCAGGCAAGACTGGCCGCAGTGCCGTCGGCGTGATCGGCATCACACTGTTCATCCTTTCCATCACTGGTGTGCTGCTCTGGGTCTATGGAGCGCGGAACTGGCGATCGTGGATCTCCGTCCGGGCGCAAGGCTCTTCGCGGCGATTTCATTTTGAATTGCATCGCGCCGTGGGCCTGTGGGCGTGCGCGTTTCTTACAGTGGCTTCATTCACTGGCGTTGGACTCGCCTTCCCTGATACTTTCCGGCAGTCGTTAGCGTGGATGACCAGGGAGCCGATGGGCAACGAACCGCGCAAGATGGCGGGCGGGAAGAAGAAGTCGAAAAAAGAAGCAAAAACAGAGTTGATGCCGCTGTCGGACTATCTGCGCAACGGCACTGGCGCCATGCCCGAGGCTACACCTTCTGAAATGCGGCTTCCCCAACGCGGCAAGGGTGTTGTGGAACTCAGGCTGTCGCGAAGCGGCGACCTCACGCCTGGGCTGAATCGGGTTTACCTCGACCAGTCGACGGCAGCTGTGACATCCGCCACTCGCGCGGCGGACCGCCCCCTGAGCGCAAAACTCTTCGGCCTTTTCGCACCGATTCACTACGCGGAGCTGGGCGGATTCCCGTTGAGAGTGCTGTGGAGCCTGCTGGCCTTGACGCCGTCGGTGCTCTTTGTGACGGGTCTCATCACCTGGTGGAAACCGAAGAAGCGTGCTGTTCCGAAGGCCGTTCGCGAAGAGGTTCTTGTCGCGCAGTAAAGCTCAGAAGTACTGCGGCACCATCTCGCGCCAGTATTTCGCCCGGTGGGCTTCCCCGGGCCAGAGCGCGAAGCGGTGCGGAACGTTTTTGCCGGCAAGCGCCTGGCTCAATTCGTGATTGCTCTCTCGAAACGGGTCCTGCTCGCCGACCGCAAGTGTTATATCCATGCGTCGAAGAGGGTCGAGGAAACAGGGGGAGTCCAGATTCGGCAGGAAATGATTCGGCGTCATGAAATAGACGTCCTGATCGTAATGTCCACTGAACAGGTCTTCAAAGTGGCCGACCCTGCGGCTCAGATCATAGCGGCCGCTGAGCGCCACTGCTTTCTTGAACAACGCCGGATGCCGCAACGCGAGGTTCATCGCATGATAGGCTCCGATGCTGCACCCGTGCACGATCAGATCGGGGTCTCCGTTCTCTGAATGCATGAGTGGCACCACCTCCTCAAGGATGTAGCGCTCGTACTGGCGATGCCGTTCGATGCGTGCCTGGGGAGGTGCACAGCGGCAATAGAGACTCTCCGAATCGACTCCATCGACGCAGAACAACCGGAGTTGCCCGTTTTCGATTCGATGCCGGAGCGAGTCAACCAGTCCCCAATTTTCGTAGTCGTAAAAACGACCCTCGCGGGTTGGGAACACTAAGACCTTGCCGCCCGCATGCCCGAAGGCAAGCAGTTCCATCTCCCGGCCGAGGGCGTGGCTGAACCATTTATGATACTGGCGCTTCACCTGATCCCAGCGTAAAGGACGGATGTTCCAAACGAACGGTTAATGGGTGAATATTCGGTGTCGGTACAAGTTCAGGGTGTCGCTCCACAGGCGGTACCCGTCGTGGTTCATGTGCAAACCGTCTTCCAGGAATAACTCACCGCGCGGATTGCCCGCCTGGTCCAGCATTTCCGGGAAGACATCGACAAAGTATGCGGCCGGCCTCGACTCGATCTCATGGCGGACCATTTCGTTGACGCGCTGGATTCGATCCAGGAGCGATGCGCGGGCCGGACTTGGTTTGACAGAGACGAAGCCGAAAGGAATGTCGCCCAAAGACGCCGCAACCTTGTCCGCGATCGACCGGAACCAGCCAAGCACTTCCTGCTCGCTGCGTCCATCGCCAAGATCGTTGTCGCCGGCATAGAGCAGCAGCGACTGTGGATTTTCGGGCTGAATCAGGCGGTGAAAAAAGTGATCGCAGGCTTCAAGCGTCGAGCCCCCGAATCCAAGGTTCAGCACACGCGGGTCGAAGTCCTCCGCCAGAGTATCCCACAGCCGAATGGAAGAACTCCCATAAAACACAGGTGGACGGCCAGCGCCGGCACGATCTCTAGCTGCGCGCTCAAGCGCCTGAACCTCCTCTTCATACCAGAACATTCTCACTATGGTAGCGGCTTTGCCGCGAGGAATAAAGTCGCTTGACTGTAACCGTACTTTAGTCGATTTGAAACGACAGATTCGCAGGTGGATGTTACGCTGCCTATTACTCAAATCCTGCGTCAAGGTGACAACTCAATCATGACAGTTCCCCGTATTCTGCTCCTACTGCTTGCCGCGCTTCCGGCAGCCAACGCACAAGGACTTCTCGGCAAGATCCTCGGCAACGTAACAGACGCCTCTGGCGCGGTAGTAGCGGGCGCGAATATCAAGGTACGGAGCCAGGGCACCAATCTGGAAATCTCGGCCATTAGCCAGGCCTCCGGACTCTATCAGGTATCGAACCTGCCGATTGGAATGTACACGGTCACCTTTGCAAAACCTGGATTTCAGGCGGAGCTGCACTCTCAGATTCTCGTCCAGGCCGAGCGCGCAACCACCGTTAACGGCACGTTGCAGATAGGTGCCGTTACCCAGACGGTGGAGGTGACCGGAACTCCTCTGGTGAACGAGACGGACACGACCAACGGCTACGTACTTGAGGAATCCACCATTCGCAACACGCCTCTGGGAACGGGCAGCTTCACGCAACTGGCGCTCCTGTCGCCAGGTGTCAACGCCGATTTCCTGGCCGGGACCGGATCGAACGCTGGCGTCGGCAATCAGGCCATCTGGGCCAACGGGCAGCGGGATTCCTCCAACAGCTTCACGGTAAACGGAGTGAGCGCCAACAACCTGTTCAACGGCAAATCGGGCAGCCAGGTGGGCTCAAGCCGTTTCACCCTTAACACCGGACAGGGTGCGACAACGGCCGGCGAAGTCAAGACAAACACTTCCGTGTATGATGCGATTGGCCAGGGGTTGCCCGCGCCGCCAGTGGAGACGCTGCAGGAAGTCCGGGTGAATACCGCCATGTACGATGCAACGCAAAGTGCCAACTCCGGCGCGCACGTCGCGCTGATCACCAAATCAGGCTCGAATAAGCTGCACGGCGAACTCTACGAATACTTTCAGAACAATGTGCTTAACGCGGCGCCATTCTTCCGCAATGCGAACACTTCGATTCCAGTCGACCAGAAAGTACCGGCACTGCACTACAATCGCTTTGGCGGTACCATCGGCGGACCCATCGTCAAAGACAAACTCTTCTATTTCGGATCCTGGCAGAGCCATCGTGTCTCTGATCTTCTTGGAGGAACTTCGGCCGTCACCGTGCCTCAGCATCTGACCGACGACCGCAGCGCTACAGCGCTTGCCGCAGTGGCGCAGAAGGACCTCGGAGTCACCGTCGACCCTTCGAAGATCGACCCGGCCGCAGTAAAGATCATGAACCTCAAGATCGGCGGCCAGTACTTCATCCCCACTCCGAATGTCACGGACGCGGCGGTGGCGAAGCAGCTGGGCTACAACACCACATTGACCGGCCGCCCCAGCACCTCGCAATCGGACCTCTACAACGCGAACGTCGACTACAACTGGAACGATCGCGAGCGACTGGCCGGAAAATACTATTTTCAGAATGCACCCAGCACCAACCCTTACGGCAGCGGGTCGCTCAATGGATTCCCCAAAACACTGCAAGCCGGATCGCAAGTGGGCTCGCTGAACAACACCACCATCATTAAGCCGACCATGACCTGGGAGAACCGCCTTGGGTTCATCCGCCAACGGGCGATGGCCTCGACCCAGCAGCCCTTCACCAACGCTGATACCGGTATCAATCTATGGGGCCTCTCCACCGTGCCATCCATTAACCTCGGCACGGTGGACAACGCACTCAACAAGAGCTTGAGCTTTGGCCCGAGCGGGAACTTCGCCAATACCGGAACCTTTCAGAACCGTTGGGATTTCAGTTCGAACATCAACTGGGTGTTGCAGCGCCATACCCTGTTCTTCGGGGTCAACTGGGATCACACCCAGCTCAACATCATCAATCTCAACAACCAGGCCGCCTCCATCGGGTTCACCAACTTCGCGCAGTTCCTGCTGGGCGCGATCAATCCCTCCAGTTCCACGTTCTACAACGGATCGAGCAATCGTTATTACCGTGCCGACCAGGTAGGCCTGTACGTTCAGGATTACTACAAGATCAAGAACAACCTGACCCTCAATCTCGGCTTGCGATGGGACAATCAGGGCCCGCTCACGGAAAAGCACGGCACGCTGGTCAACTTCGATACCGCCGCTTACAAATACGACTCAGCGACAGACACCATCACCAACACCGGCCTGGTGTTTGCCGGCAACTCTCCCTTCGCCACCAAGGGCACCAGCAACTCCACCCTGCAGGAAAAACAGTCCGGCTTCGGACCGCGGCTCGGAGTCGTGTGGAGCCCCAAGGCCGTAAAGAACCTGACGCTCAGGAGCGGCTTTGGCTTGTACTTTGACCGGGGCGAACTGTTCACATACTTCTCGCCCGGAGCGGGACGCGGTTTCAGCGGGCCGTTCGGCGTGACGATGCAGCTGCCCTATACCGTGCCGGTTACTCCCGGGGCTGGCGCGACGCTCTCCAATCCGTTTGGCGCAAATCCGCCGGCTTTGCCCGGCGATCCGAGCGTGTTATCGAAGCAGCTCCCCAATCAGGCCCAGATCATCAACGGCACTGCACCTTACATCTTTGGCGGCTACGACGCACACAACAAGCTTCCGTACACCCAGAACTGGAGCTTCGATCTTCAGTACCAGGCGTTCGGCGACTGGCTGTTGAGCGCCGGGTATGTCGGCAATCACGGCAACAATCAGGTGTTGCCGGTTCCGTTCAACCAGCCCGGTATTGCCACCGCAGCCAACCCGATCAACGGGCAGACGTCCTCCTATGGGTTCAACATCGTCCCGGCCGAGAGCATTGCAACGTATGAAGGCGGCAACACCGATCTGCGAGTGCCCTACCTCGGATACTCCAGCAACTCGGTGCTCTATCGCGCAATTGGCACCTCCAACTACAACGCCCTGCAAACGGGCATCCGCAAGCGCTTCAGCAAAGGGCTGCAACTCACTGCCGCCTACACCTGGTCACACGCGCTCGATGTGCAGTCGAACCTTGGACTGTTCTTCAACGGCAACAACCCGCTTGAGCCGCACAACTCCTACGGCACCGCGACCTTTGATCGCACGCACGTGTTCATCAGCTCCTACTATTACGAATTGCCGAAGTTGAAACAGGGCAGCCGACTTACCCAGGCTTTCACGAATGGATGGACGCTCAACGGCATTGTGACGTTGCAGAGCGGCCAGCCGTACAATCTATACGACTTCTCTGGAGCTGTCGCCGGACTCTATAACAGCACCACGATCAACATCGCCGATCCGATCATCGGCTTCACTCCCGGAACCACCATTCCGCAGGTGACGCTGCAAGGCAGCCGTGGCGTAGATCCTCTGAAGCCGATCATCGACGTCACCAAGTTGTATATTCCGACTGTCGCCCCCGGAACCAACGGCGTGCCGGGCTGCGCCACCGTCAACGGGGCTCAGGTGTGTGACACCTACGAGGCAGGCTTCTCTCAGAATGGCCGCAACACCTTCCGCGGTCCGTTCCAATCCCGCTTCGATCTGGCGCTGATGAAGAGCACCCGGCTCACGGAACGTCTGCGCCTTGACCTGCGCGCCGATGCGTTCAACATTTTCAATCACCCGGATTTCGACGTTCCCGGCAACAGCACCAGCCTGTACAGTGTGACCCGCACTGGTAACGCAATCAAGTCGGTGGCGATCCGCACGCCGTCCGCAACGCTGGGTATCCTGACGCAGACCATCGGCAGCCCGCGTGTGATGCAGCTCTCGATGCATCTGGTGTTCTAACGGTCAGTGAAGATCACTTGCCGTAGGATTTTTCGAAATAGTTCCTGTTGTTACGGAGACCAAGAATCCCTGAGCCCCCTCCGCCGGGAAATGAAGTTGCCATAGGTGCTGCGGTCAACGCGATTGGCAGCAGCACCGCGGTTGCGCAATGGAAGAATAGGGAAGAACGCAGAATGGAGAGGAATGGAACATGTTTCGAAGGCGTGAATTCCGCCTTTCATTCACATGTCAGGGGGGCGTAGTTCAGGCGCAGGTTGCGCTTACTTGCGCGGCACGGGAAGTGGTCTTTCTTCGAGGAGGCAATTTGATCTGCTCCAGGCCTCGCTCGCCTTCCTTTGCATGCTTGCGGCAACAGGCGGCCATGGGGTGGATATCGCTTTCATAGCCAACCGCTTCGCACTCGATCCAAAACTCTGCCGGCACGCCACACCCCAAAACTTCACACATCACGGTGGGCTGGTTAATCACACGGAGACGAATCTGACTGAGCATAACGCTACTTCGACCATACCTCTTTCGAAGGCCGGGCCTAGGCGGCAGCTACCTGCGAGATCGAGGGGCAAACAGATGTTTCTGGAAGTTTGCGGGGCACCAGGCGCGTAGGGACCTGCTTCTCGGTCGCTTCAGACGCAAACCGCCCTTTGCACAAGTCACAATTGCAGCTGAAGAGGTTCTTAATGGATTCGAAGTTCACACTACCATTTACACCCATCGATATGAATCCTTGACGTAATGCCGGTTACATCTCAATGACGCGCTGCAACATCCACTGAATCCACCAGCTGGCCATCGATCGCATAGGCCTTGAGCGATAGCCTGGCGGGAGTAACATCCACAACCTGGAACATCTGCTTATCCGTCGCGGTCTTTGCCATTTTGGGGAGGTGGATGGAATCGAGTTCGTACATCTTGGGTCCGCTGACGGAGATGATGTAGGTCACGCCGTTCTTCTGCATGCGGCCGTAGGAGTGGTCGTGGCCCTGCAAAACCAGCGCCACTTTGTATTTCTCATAGAGCGGCGCCAGCAGCTTCTCCATCTCCGGAAAGCCGCGTCCATGTGCGATGGGAAACACCGGCTGATGCTGGATCACCACGGTCCACTTGTGCGGATTATTCTTCAGCGTACTCTCAAGCCAAGCCACCTGCGCATCGCGAATGCGCTCCTTGCCGGCTGGCTTTGTCTTTTCGCTGCTATCGAATGAATTTGCATCGACGACGACAAACCTCACGCCCTGGTAATCCACGTAGTAGGCCTGCTGGTCCAGCTCATCGATTCCTTTGGGGCCGTTGTGGGGCAAAGCAAAATGCTGCCGCCAGGGCGATGGTGCTTTGTACGATGCAGTCTTGTCAGCCTGATGCAGATCGTGGTTTCCTGGAGCGGGAAGCAGCGGAGTGGAGGCGCTGAGAAAGCCGAAGCCCTCGCTCAATTCACCCCACAGCCGGTCGTCATATCCCTCGGCCACCAGGTCACCCGCCATGGCGACAAAACGCGCGCCGGGGGCTTTTTGATAGGCCATCCGAATGGCCCGCGACCACAACGATTTGATATCGTTCTGAGCATCTCCGATGTAGAGGAATTGAAACGGGCTCACCGCGCTCGCGGCTGTGCGGAAGACGTTCCAGGCGCTCCAGATCTTTCCATTGCCAACCCGGTAGCAGTATTGCGAATCGGGCTTGAGGCGAGTGAAGGACGCCTGGTAGTGTCCGGCCACCTTGGCGCCAGGCAACTCGACACGTGTAATCGTCGCTGTTACCGGTTTTGCGTCGCCGGCAAAATCCGGATTCGCAGTCAGCGAGGCGATCTCCGCGCGCGCGACATCAAGCAGGGCGCCTGTGCGCCAGGTGACATTCTGCGTTGTGGAGGGATCGCCTGACCAGGTCAAAATGATCCGGCTTGGGATCTGATTTGCGTCGGGCTCCGCAGCGGCAGCCCCAACAAGGGTTAGTAAACAGAGGACAAATATTCTGGGCATGGCTATAAAACCACCCCAATGATAGCGGACCAATGTTACAACTCAATGTAGATTGCGGCAGAGCGGTGCTACCGGCTCGCCCGCTCTTCACGGGCATTGGCGATCCGGATCATGGAATCGCGATAGTCGATGGTCACCACCGACTCCAACAGCGCGGGATGCCCGATCACTCCTGACACCTCCATCTGATGGCGCCTGGAGATCTCTGACAGATCGATCGCAACCACGGGGTCGAGCGCCATGGCACGGCCGCCTATGTCGGCCGCTATGCCATGATGCAGCAGCCTGCCGTCGGCCGCGCCCGCTCCAGGTTGAACAGCAATTGCAGGAGCCAATGCCCTCGATCGATTCAATGCCGCGGCCGCAGTATTGGAAATGATGTTGAAGGAGGATCCCGTATCGAAAAGCAAGTTGGCCTCTCTCCATCCTTCCAACCGCGATGCGATGAAGAGCAGACGATGTTCCGTCCGGACTTTCACAAAGCCATCCTCAGCCGATGGATGTTCCTCGGAATAGGGAGCAAGACCCAAAGTACGCGCTGGAACATCCAGCCGCACTTGGAAGCCACTGAACAAAGATAGTGGAACCACGCCATCAATCCCCTCCGCCAATTTCCCGTCCACAATCACAATCGGGCAATTGCGAAAGGCCAGTTCCCCGAGATCGACAGTTGCCGCCACCGATTGCGCTGCGGCGCGAACCGTCTTGCCCGCGCCCACCAGGTCCAGAACCTTTCCGCCGGCATGGCCGGACTTCGCGGCGGACTTCTTGTCGAGCACGATAAACTCGGCGCCACTATCCAGCAACAGGCGCAACTGTGGCCCTCCATTGATCCTGGCTTTGATGAACAATCCGTGGGGCCGCGCAGGAGGGATGAAATACGGAAACAGCTTCAGTTTATATGGCTGGTAAGGAGATGCCAGAGTGGAGGCTTTCGATTCCCCGGTAGCGTTGGCAGGGATCGAGTTCGCTGCCGATAAGCAGCTTGCCGCCATCCCGAAGAGGAAACAGCCTTCCAGCGCCCGCATCCCGCCGTCCTACATTCTCCGCAAAACCTCTGAAACGTCACAAATCTGTTACTAACATATGACATTATGGTTTCAATTACAATGGAATTCTTGATGAGTTCTGCGGGAATCAGTACTTTAGCAGGATGGGCGGATTGAATTGACGGGTGAAGACGACAGCGGTGCAGGAAGCCTTGCCGCTACACACCAATCCAGACACCGTGTTCGTGGACTTCAAGGAAGCCCGGAGCTGCTCCACGACGGCAAGATCCCCGGCGCTGCGCACATCACTCGGGGCATCCTGGAGTTTGCTTTGGACCCTACCTCGGCCTATCACAATCCCGTATTCTCCTCGGGCAGGAACGTTGTCTTCTATTGCGCAAGCGGTAGCCGCTCAGCTTTGGCCGCCGATAATGCGCAGAGCATGGGAGGGGTGATTCAACGCACACGCACTCTTGCATTCGCCGCCGGAATGCAGCAGAAAGGCGAATCCCCTTCCGCATCTCTTGTATGTCTCGCCGGGCTCTCTGCTAAGCCCGAATTCGAGGAGACATCCTCCAGGTGCTTGAGGATACAGGAGCAATGCGATTCCAGCTTCAGGTAGTCTTGAGCCATTCCTTCGATCGCTCGCCTTGTGCGTGGTTGACTGAGTGTCGAACCATCAATCAAAGACGACGTAGCCTTCTGAGTTGCAGATATAGATTGTCTTGAACAGTCCTAGCGGCAACAGTCCGTCCAGGCCGGCCTCCAGCCGGTTAGGAATCGCGACGGCGTCTCCGTTCCAGATCCTGCGGCCTTCGATCACCAGCGCCTTACCTGAAACCATGCCAACCTTCTGCGAGCCGGCGACGGTCCGCAATTCGTTCTTGAATTCGCCACCATAGCTGGGCCGGACGCCAAACAAAGTCACCCCAGCGGCCGCGGAGTCCAGCACCAGATCCCCCAGGCTGGTCGATACAACCGGCCGGGCATTGATCATCTTGAAGGCGCTGCGCGTTCCGGTCTGGTCCTGCCTGCCAAACTCAAGCCGTTTGCCGCGCAGGTCGAGCGTGTAATCGAACCGGGCGAGGAACCACTCGCCAAGCACGCCCTTCACGTCCGGCGAAGAGCGGTGAATTGCGTCCAAACCTGAAAACAGGAACTTCTGTCCGCCGGCTTTGGCGGAGTCCAACACAACTTCGTTGCCGTCGCTTCCGGAGACCATTGTCTTGCCGGCTGCCGAGCCGAGTTCCACTTCGAAGGAAGGATTCATACCGGTCTTTCTCGCGATGCCTGTCTCAATCAGATTCACATTGGCCCCCGTATCCACCAGGAACCGGTACGGTCCGTGGCCGTTCACGTAAACGCCGTCCACGATCGGACGACCGTCCCGGAGTTGCAGTTTCACGCCGCCGAACAGGCAACTCGTGCTTATAATAAGTGAACAAATCGTGAGGGGGTTGGCGTACTTGCTGAAGTTCATGGAAGCAGTTTGCTGCGAATTGCCCCTTTGGGTCTTGATGAAGGCAGGAAGGTTCCCTGAATCTTGATGAGGAAATCATGAAGGATATGAAGAAGACGATCTTCCGGTTTGATGATGTCGCAATAGACGTTCAGAATCTTAGGGTTACGGTCGACTCTGAAAACCGGCCGCTGGAGCCGAAATCGTTCCGCCTGCTGCTGTATCTGATCGAAAACCCAGGCCGGGTTCTAACAAAAGATGAGATCATGAGGGCGGTCTGGCCCGATGTGGAAGTTTCGGATAACTCGCTGGCGCGGGCGGTGACCCAGATTCGCAAGGCTCTGGACGACGATTCCAAGGCGCCCAAGTACATTGAAACTGTTCCTAGCGTCGGCTACCGTTTTATTGGGGAGATCAAGGAAGAGCCGGACCAACCTGCTCTTGTGCTCAGGGACGGACCCTCGCCCCAATCAGTGATGCCCGAAGCGATTTCCCGCCTGCGACGGTTCAGGCTTTCGCTGGCGGTTGGCGCGTGTGCCGCCTTAGCCTTAGGTGCCGCCGCCGGAGTCCGGTGGTTTATGGCTGGCGGCGACTCCTCTATTCCATATCCGCTGCATGTGATCCGGGTAACAAAGCTAACGAACTATCCTGGTGACGAACGGGAACCTGCTATTTCCCCCGATGGCTCTTATGTGGCGTTTTCGTGGTCTGGCCCGCGGAACGACAATTACGACATTTACGTTGTACAGGCGGCAGGACAGCCACCACTTCGGTTAACCAACGACCCGGCGCGCGACTCGTATCCAGCATGGTCTCCCGATGGCCGCCAGATCGCGTTTATCCGGCGGAATCGGGATGTGGCTCAAATCATTTTGGTAGCTCCGCTCGGCGGGCCGGAGCGAACCATCCATCGGTTCTACCGGATCGGAACCGATCTGGATTTCACCCAACACCCGGTGCTTGCGTGGAGTCCGGACGGCAAATCGATCGTCTTCAGCGGCCAATCAAGTGCCGGTGAAAAATTCCAGCTCTTCGTGTTATCGGTGGATACGGGCGCGGTTAGGGCAATTTCTTCACCGGCGGAAAAAGTCGCCGGCGATTCTTCCCCCGCGCTGTCCTCCGACGGCCGGTTGATCGCCTTCGCGCGTTACCTAGCCCCGCGCAACGGGCGGATTCTAGTGCAGTCTCTCGGCGCGGGAATCGTTCCCCAGGGGCAGCTCAGGGAAGTTCCCAATAACGGGCTTGGCGTCCATTCTCCTGCATGGCTGGAGGACAGTGAACAGCTCCTGTTCTCTGACTACGGCCAAATCTTCCAGTGGCAACAAAAGAAGGGAACTATCCCGATTTATGCGGCGAGTGGAAGTCTGGGCGGATTGTCACTCGGGCCGCGCAGGCCCGACAACACGCGCCTGGCCGTGGCCGCCAACGAACCGGAGGATTCAAACATCTGGTCCATCCCCCTGAACGGCGCAGGAGAAAGGTCCATTGGCCCACCGCAAGAATTTCTCCGCTCCACGGCAAGTGATCATCATCCGGATTTTTCGCCCGACGGGCGCCAGGTCGCATTCGCGAGCAGCAGAAGCGGCGCCGCAGAGGTCTGGGTTTCCGATACAGATGGCGGCAACCTGCGCCAGTTGACACATCTTGGCGCTCACGTCTTAAGCTATCCCAAGTGGTCACCGGATGGCACGCACATTGCCTTTCACGCCCGCATGCCAGCTGTCTCGGAGGTTTACGTAGTCGACGTGAACCAGGGTGTGCCTCAGCAGATCACACACGAGAACCCAGGATTGGCGCTCGCGACGTGGTCGAACGACGGCCAGTTTCTCTATGCCTCGACCTTGGTGGGAGGCGTCTCAGTCCTCCATCGATTTGCCTCCAGGGGAGGAACGGTCGAACGTCTGTGGGAGGGCGAACTGGCCCGGGAGAGCGTCGACGGCAGGTACATTCTGTACTGGAAATCCAATACTCCTGGGCTATTCCGCAGGGCTCTCAAAGGCAACCAGGCCGCGATCGCCGAGAAAGAGGAATTGCTGATTCCGGATGTTTGGCCCAATAATCAACTCGGTGGCTACGCACCCTTCGCCGACGGGATCTACTATGTGAGAAGTGACGAAACTGGGCGTCCTGGACCATTCCGTTTTTTTGACTACGCTTCACTCAAATCGATCGTCGTAGCGCCCCCAGCCCCAGGGCTGAAGAGAGGTTTTGCGGTCTCTCCGAATCGGCGGCGAATCCTATTTCCAGCAAGTTCGCAAATTGGCGGAGATCTGTTGTCATTTGAATTGAAATAGGGCCGCACTAGCCGAGCTGTTGGATCACTCGCCCATGGCAACAGGAAAGTTCCGGATGACACTGCCCGTGCTAGCGGTTAGCCAAATGACTCACGGATGGTTGGCCATCCGGAACCAATGCATTTCCTCCGCCAGTGTGAACGTGGCACGTCGTTCTTCACGTTGCATTCTGACGGCCAACCTGCCGATATTCGCGATCAGCCTGCCGCCCCGTTCTCGAAGAACGCCTTCTGCCAGCTGCAGAAGCCTGTGGTCACAAAGCCCAGCTGATCACAGAGCCCTGAGAAATGCTCCTTGTCGAACAGCTGCCCCTGAGGTTGCCAACCTTCTCATCATGCAATCGTTCAATTCTCTTAATTAGCTGCGCTTTCTACATTTCCAGCTGAACGGGAACGGTGAGAGCGCGGAGAGCGTAAATGAAAAAGGCGGGACCGCTTCCACCCTAGTTAAGGAGGAAGCAGGTCCCGCCGGTCGTGGGAGAACGATGATTTAGTCTAGAACTCGGCGCGAACCATGAACTCAACCCGGCGCGGTGCTCCTGTGCCGGTCGCTCCGGTGTTCAGGATGCCTGTGATCCGCCCAAAACTCGCGCTGCTCTTAATAGCAGGCGGAGTACCGCTCACCGAGCCGACGGTTGCGCCGGGGATCTTATATTGCGGATGATTCATCAGATTGAATGCCGAAGCTCTGAAGTTCAGGCCAAGCCGTTCGGTGACACGGAACTTCTTCTGCAAGGCTGCGTCGACCTCGTAGGTTCCAGGACCATTCGCGATATAGCGTCCCAGATTACCCCAGGTTCCATTCGCCGGGGCCGCAAATGCCGCGGGATTGAACCAGTTGTTGATACTCTGGTCGGCAGCGTAAATGGAGACGCCCGGTACCAGGTTTGGCCTTTGCCCGGATGTGTTGCCATCCAACATCTGGGCCGCCGTCCGGGAAGCGGTGATGTTGACGGGCAAACCGGTTCGCGCACTGAATATGCCCGAGAGCTGCCAGCCTGCCATCGCACCCGCCATTAATCCGCTCTGCTTGGAACGTGCAAACGGCAACTGGTAGACGCCGTTCGCCGTGAAGACATGCCGCACATCGATGTTGCTGCTGCTGCGGTCGCAGGCGCGGCATCCCATGTTTTGAAATGCCGTGGCTTCTCCGGAGCCGATGGAAGCATCGGTGATGCCGTGCGACCACATGTAATTTGCCTGCAACAGCATGCCGCGGACAAAGCGCCGCTGTAACGAAGTTTGTAATGTATTGAAGTTGTTATTGCCATCGTTAGTCTTGAAGCCGAACGATCCGAATCCCGCCAGCGGACGCTTGCCCGTCGCGGGATCAATCAGGTTCACGGTGTATTTGCTGAACAGATGATGACCTTCGCCGCCGATGTAAGAGACCTGGCCGACAAAGTCATGCGGCAGTTCCTGCTGGATCACGAAGTCCCAGTTTTCGTAGTAGAGATCTTTGCGATGCCGGTCCAGCGATTTAGGGGAGAACAATTGGTTCTTCGGATCGAGGAAGGCGACCAGCGGGAACGAAAGTTGTGCATCCGACGATGAAAGCGAGTAGCGGGGCACGGCGCTCTCCGCCGGATCGGAAAAGTCATCGTTCTGATTGCCGCCATAATAGATGCCAAAGCCGGAGCGGATTGTGGTCTTGCCGCCGAGCACGGCCGGCGCCCAGGCCAGCCCGACGCGAGGCCCGAAGTCTTTGGTGTTGGGATCGTAGTAAGCGGTCCCCTTGGGGCAGAAGCCGCCGCATCCGGCGATATCCACCACCGCCGAGCGGTTCAGAATCTCATGAACTACTGAGTAAAACTCATACCGCAGTCCAAGATTGAGAGTCAGCCGCGGGGTGACCTTCCACTCATCCTGCGCATAACCTTGAAAGAAGGTCCGGCGATTGCCCACCACGCCCTCGCCCTGCAGATAAGTCGCCGAGGAAGCCTTATTGTTGATGAAGTCGTCCGTGCTGGCGAAACTCAAAGACGATGTGGTCAGCGTATTGCCGGAATTGTTCAGGCGCACCCGCATGACATTGGCGCCGAACTTGAAGGTGTGGCGGCCGCGCACCAGGGTGAGATTGTCGATATAGGAAAACGTGGTTCCCACTTCCGTATCGAGCGATGTCCCGCTCAAGCCATCGAACGAAGCGGACGAGACACTTACGCTGAGCGGCGCTGTGCCGTAACCCCAGTTGTGATAGTCAGCGCGATTGATGCCTATCTTGGTCTCGTTGATCACCGTGGGCGAGAACAGATGCTGAAAGGAGAGCACGGCGTTGGTTGGCACGTGGGGAACCACGTTATGCGAACCGAGCGCATCGGTTGGATTATCGATGTAGACATTGTCCGTGTTGTAGCGCGCGAACAGGGATGACTTATCGTTAAAGCGGTAATCGAATCGAAGCATGCCCGCATCTTCACGCACCGTGTTGGTAGCTACGAGCCGCAGCAGGTTGGTGGTGGAATCGAGCGGCGTGCCGCCGGTAGGATATGCATCGAGGATCGGCTTGAGTGCGGGCGACTTCGCCAGCACCTTCGCACGGAATGCATCATTGGGTACGTAGTTGGTGAAGGTCGTCCCCAGATCCTGCCGCAGCCCTTCATAGTTAGCGAAAAAGAAGGCTTTGTCCTTTTTGATCGGACCACCGAAATTGCCGCCGAACTGATGCAAGGTGAAGGGAGGAATTGTGGCGCCATCGAACGGCGACCGCGAGTCGAGCGCATCGTTGCGCAAAGAGTAGAACGTACTACCGTGGAATTGGTTGGTGCCGGTCTTGGAGACAACGTTCACTTGCACGCCGCCGGCGGCTCCGCTCTCGGCGGTGTATACCGCGGTGCTCACGCGAAATTCCGCGATGGAATCGAGCGCGATGTTCAGCCTCGTCTCTGCCTTTTGCGTCTGCTCCTGAACGCCGTTGTTGTCGATGCCGTCAAAGGTATAATTCGCGTCATCGATCGAGTGGCCATTAAAACGGATGCTGCGCTGCGAGCCGTCGCCATAATTGACGGCGCCCGGAGCGAGCAACATCAGGCTCGCCCAATTGCGCCCGCTGACGGGGATCTCTTTGATCTGGGCGGCTTCGATCAGGCCACCGACTTCGGCCGATGAACGGTTGAGCGTGTCTGCCGGAGCGGTCACCTGAATGGATTCGGCCACGGCTCCAACGGTCAGTTGCGCGTCGAGCGTTCGCGATTGGGCTACGCTCAACTCCACGGCTTTGAATTCGGAGGTCCGAAAACCCTCCTTGGCAATCGTCACGCGATAGATGCCGACAGCCAGTCCGGGAATCTGAAAAGACCCCGATGGTCCGGTGATTGCGTTGCGGCGCTGGCCGGTGGTGGTGGAGATCGCTTCCACCTTTGCTCCCGGCACTGCCGCTTGCGAAGCGTCGGTAACGGTGCCGGCAATGGAAGCGTTGTCAACCTGGGCGGCAAGGCCACAGGTAAAGAGGACTAGCAGTAAGAAATAGATAGTAAGTCTGTGCATGAAAACTCCTGGAATCCCAGTTACTACACAAGCGTACTTCGCACTCCGTATATATCCGATGAATCACCGGTCACAGAACCGTGACATCCCTCCCTTGGACCAGCGGTAGCGCAGCTTGCGATTGAGCAGACAATTCTCCAGGAAATTGTTTGGGTTTTTATTCTCCTGCAATCCCACTGTAATGCCAATCACCGAAGATGTATCGACCGGCGGAGACATTCCAACAATGAGTCAGACCCAATACCACTATCAATGGCGAGACCGAATCGAGGTTCAGCGATTCCGCACCGCGGTATCGTTACACAGCCACACACTCCATTCTCATGAGAGCCTGGGATTCATCCCACGCTTCGCACAGGCGATGCCACTGGTGCGGGAAGCCGTTCATGCCCAAGAGCGGCGCTACGAAAGGAAGAATGGCCGGACGCTCAACTACGACAGCGCGTACTGGACTCCGCCGCTTTCCGAACGCGAAGCGGTGCACCTGGAGCGGAGCCAGATTCACAACTCCCTGGACATGGGCGCGATCGTCTCACTCACGGACCACGACAACATCGATGCCGCCAGCCATCTGCACATGTTCGAAGAGCATCGCAATGCTCCCATCTCCGTGGAATGGACTGTCCCCTATGGGCCGACCTTCTTCCATTTGGGAATTCACAACCTGCCCACCGGAAACAGCCGCGCCTGGATGGAGCGGTTCGCTGCTTTCACCGCGGCGCCCCAACCAAACGAACTCCGGTCCATTCTTGCGGAACTCTCCGCAATCCGCGACGTGCTGATTGTCTTCAATCATCCGCTGTGGGATGAGAAGGCCATTGGCGCGCAACTGCATCGCGACCTGGCCACGAAGTTCCTGAACAACTATGGGCCATGGTTACATGCGCTGGAGCTGAACGGCATGCGTCCATGGAGCGAGAATCAAGCCGCCGCCACAGTAGCGCACTCCTTTGGACTTCCGTTTATATCTGGAGGAGACCGGCACGGCGCCGAACCCAACGCCGTCTTGAACCTGACCAACTGCGGCAGTTTTCCAGAATTCATCGACGAAATCCGCCGCGTACGCCGCAGCGACATTCTGCTGCTTTCGCAGTATCGCGAACCGCACCGGTTACGCTATTTTGAAACGATCTGGGACGTGATGCGCGACTATCCGGAAAACCCGGGGCGCGTCCGCTGGACAGACCGGTTCTATTTCCGGACAGCGGCAGGTACCGATGCAAAGCTCTCGTCCGTGTGGAAAGGGGATGGTCCCGGAATCTGCTCGGCCTTCCTTTCACTCGTTCGCCTGATGAGAAGCCCGCAGATGAAATCCACCATGCGCTACGCAATGCGCGACAAAAGCGAGGTCCTGCCATGAACAATCCACCGAGGGTGGCATTCTTCGCCGATTCGTTTCACGACATCAACGGCGCCGCGCACACAAGCCGGCAGTTGGATGCTTTCGCGCGGCGCACGGGGAAGCCGTTCCTGAGCGTGTACTGTGGCGCCCATGACCAGCTCGATGACGCTGGGTCCAATTGGACACTGCAATTGAAGCGCGGGCGTTGGGCCGTTAGCCTTGACGACGGGCTGGCCTTTGACCCGATGCTCTTCCTGCACCGCCAGAAGATCTTACGAACGCTGCGCGACTTCAAGCCTGACATCATTCATGTCACCGGCCCCGGTGATGTCGGGAGCATGGGCGCCTGGGCGGCCCACACGCTGCAGATACCCTTGATCGCGTCATGGCACACCAACCTGCATGAGTTCGCGGCCCGCCGCACGGAAGCGCTGCTGGCGCCTCTGCCGGTCTCGTGGAAGAAATCCGCGGCAGCATTCACCGAGCGCTGGAGCCTGTGGATCGCCCTGTGGTTCTATAGCCTGGCTCGAGTGACACTCGCGCCGAATCGGGAGTTGATGAAGCTCATCGGCGACGATACAAAGAAGCCTGTTTTCCCGATGGCACGCGGCATCGATACGGAAGCCTTCTCTCCACTGCATCGCACGCGGCGCGAAGGACCAGTCACGCTGGGTTACGTCGGACGCCTTCGCCCGGAAAAGAATGTACGTTTTCTGGCCAGCCTGGAGAAAGCCCTCGTAGAAAGGAATGCAGGCCCATTCCGGCTGCTCATCGTAGGGGATGGCAGCGAGCGGCAGTGGCTCGAACAGAACCTCCGCCACGCTGAATTCACCGGAGTCCTTACCGGTCGCGAGCTCTCACAAGCTTACGCAAACATGGATGCCTTCGTCTTCCCGTCGCAGACCGACACCTTCGGCAACGTGATCCTGGAAGCACTGGCCAGCGGCGCGCCTGCCATCGTAACTGCCTCCGGAGGCCCCAAATATCTGATAGCGGATAACGTCTCCGGTTTTGTCGCTAACAACGAACAGGCTTTCTTCGACAAGGCGCAGTTGCTGATTGAAGATCGTAATCTCCTCGATTTCATGCGCCACGAGGCCCGCGAACATTCCCGTCAGTTTTCGTGGGACCGAGTCTTCGAGTCCGAAGTCTACACCGCTTACCGTGTCTGCCTGGCCCACACGAACCAGCCGGATTCGGAACTGGCCGCCCCGGCGCCACTCAATAGCAATCGTAATCGAACATTCACCATGCAGTAATAGAGACGAATTGAATGCAATGCTATTCCAATGTAGTGAGCATATTTATTCGAGCGGGTTTCGCACTCGCGATTCTGGTTACAGCGTGTCCCGCTGAGGAACGCAAGCAAGCGCCACGAGTAATCGTGATTGGCGTGGATGGTTTGAGTGTGGAAGGCGTGGCAAAAGGAAAGGTTCCCAACCTGCGCCGCCTGATGGATCATTCCGCCTGGACACTTTCCGCAAGGGGCGTGCTGCCGACACTTAGCAGCCCAAATTGGGAATCGATGATCACCGGCGCGGGCACTGCGCAACATGGGATCACGTCCAACGGAATGGTCCGCAATCTGGTGGAGTTCAAGCCCATCTGCCAGGGCACGGATGGAAAATTCCCCACCATCTTTGACGCCCTGCACGAGCAGCATCCCAAATCCCATATTGCCATCTTCCATGATTGGCGCGGCTTCGCCGACCTGGTCGCAAAGGGTTCCGCGGACGTGATGCAGCACGAAGCCGGCAACAAGCACACCACGGAAGCGGCAATCAACTACTGGAAGAAGGAAAAGCCGGAGCTGTTGTTCATCCACCTCGATAACGTGGATCATGCAGGCCACGCCTTTGGCTGGGGCACGCGTGAGTACCGCAGCGCCGTGGAGGAAGCCGATAGCCGCATCGGCGAAGTGCTGACGATGTTGGACGAAGCTGCTGCCTGGAATTCAACCTATGTCCTGGTCACCTCCGATCACGGCGGCACACCGCGCGGCCATGGCAAAAACTCACTTGCGGAAATTCAGATTCCATGGATCCTGGCAGGACCACAAGTTGTTACTGGAGAGATCACTGGACAGGTCAACACGTTCGACACGGCGGCCACACTCGCCTGGATCTTCAAACTGGCGCCGCTGCCTTGTGCGATCGGCCGCCCGGTGACCGCTGCGTTTCAACCCGCGCAGCTTCTGCTGACCGCTGCAAAGACCGCCGAATAGGGATTGAGCATTGGGCGGAAGACAGCGAATTGAGCTGATTTACATCGACTCGGGAGGCGGCCACAGAGCGTCCGCACTCGCACTGCAGGAGGAAATACTCCGTCAAAAACGGCCGTGGGATGTCCGGCTCCGCGGAGCGCAGGAGATTTTCGATTCGATTGACGCCGTCCGTAAACTGACCGGAGTCCCGTTCCAGGAAATCTACAATATCATGCTGCGCCGAGGCTGGACCCTGGGCTCAGAGCTGATGATCCCGGCCATGCACATGTGCTTCCGGCTGATGCACGAAAGGCAGGTAGCTGCTCTTGTGAACCTGTGGAAGCACAACCCGCCCGATCTCGTTGTATCGCTGATTCCCCATTTCAACCGCGCCATGCACCAGGCGCTTCAGATTGCATGTCCAGGCACGCCGCTGGTCACAGTGTTGACTGACTTCGCCGACTTTCCGCCACACTTCTGGATCGAGCGCCAGTCGCAGTACATCGTGTGTGGCACTGCCCGCGCCGCCGCCCAGGCAAAGCAACTAGGCCACCCCGATTCACACATCCTGCGCACCTCGGGCATGGTGCTGCATCCGCGCTTCTACGACCGTCCTGAAATCGATATCCAAGCAGAGCGCGAGAAGCTCGGTTTGAAGCCGGACCTTCCCACCGGGCTGGTGCTGTTCGGCGGAGAAGGCAGCATGGCGGCAGTCAGAATTGTCCGCGCGCTGAACCGCGCTGCACTCCCCATGCAGTTGATCGTCCTTTGCGGACGCCAGAAGCAGGCTGCGGCTGAGATTCGTTCCATGGCGAAAAACATGCCGGTGTTTGTGGAAGGGTTCACCAGAGAAGTCCCGCACTATATGAGGCTCTCTGATTTCTTCATCGGCAAGCCCGGCCCCGGCTGCATTAGCGAAGCACTGGCACTGGGCCTACCCGTTGTCGTCGAAAGCAATGCCTGGACGTTAGCGCAGGAGCGCTACAACGCGGAGTGGGTGATCGAGCAGGGAGTCGGGATCGTGATCAAGGATTTTGCGCACATGGACGAAGCAGTGCGCAGATTGCTCTCCCGGGACACGTTCGACCGCTACCGGTCGAATGTAGCCAAGGTTCAAAACTTCGCACTATATAAAGTGCTTTCGATCATCGAAGCCCTGCTCGAACGGCAGCCAATTGGAGGGACGATGACTCCCGTCAGCAAAGACATTCCCTCCACCGCGCATCAAGCTGTATGAAAAGCAGGCAGGGATGATTACTCCATAACGGGGCTGGGCACCCGCGCGGCCAGTTGAATCCGCCTCGCAGTGCGGCGTGCCGCCTGTCTGCGCGTCCACCAGATCTGGCCTCCGGAGACGGCGAGGAATGCCGGCAGCAAGCCTGACAGGCTCCAAAGAAGCTTTACCGGCAATCCGCCCAATTCCACTTTGTGAATTGCGTTGGCGTACTCCACCAGCGATGGCCCCGGTCTCTGAACGGAGAGGATCTTCGCCGAGGCCACGTCCAGAACCACCAGACTCGCGCCCTTGGGACGAAGGTCGCCAGGAGCCCAGAGCATGGCGGAGACGCCTCCCGACAATCGAAGTTCCCGAATCACTCCGCCGGCAACAGCACCTTCGGCAGCACGAACATAGTCTGCTAACGAAAGTAATTGCAACCGTTCACCACGTTCTGCACGCGTCTTTCTCGAAGACATTGACGAGCGCTGCTCAACGCTGAAGAAGCCGGGGTATGCAAGCACGATACCGGTGAAGGAAACCACAATCAGCAACAGGTTCAACCACAGTCCCGGCCATCGATGCAGCTCGAAGTTGACTCTCTGCCAGGGACCGCCCCTGGGCAGCGCCAGAGCGCGCTTCCAATCGCGGCGGCCGGTCAGCCAGCTAGCCAGTCCGCTGAGGCTTAGCAGCAGGAGAGCCGCCCCAATGATGCCGGTTGCAGCGCGGCCTGTCTTTCCAATGAGCAGGTTTTGGTGAAGGTCCACTACCCAATTGAGCCACGCCACCGGCTGCTTCACGCAGAGAATCTTTCCCGATTCCGCATCCGCGAAGAACTCTACTCGCCGCTTGTCTTTGGTAGCGGTCTGGATAAGCAACAGACCGCCAGCTGATGGAGGGAACACGACACGGCTGATGTGCGCATCCGGATTCATGCTCGAGAGTTGACGCTCGATCTCCAGCCACGTCCCTCTGGCCGGCCTGGCTCCCAGGTTCTGCTTGGCCACGGGCGGAGCGGACATTCCTTCTATGTCCGATCTGAATACGATCAGGAGTCCGGAGATCCCCATGATCGAAATGAAAATTCCGGCCACCAGGCCAAGCCAGAGATGAAACGTACGCAAAGACCTTTGCATATTCAGAAGCGCCCACGTCCTTTACGAAAGTTGATTCACGGAGACCTCGCCGGCGGAGGTAGCAACATCAGCCATGCGGGGGATCAAAACACGAAACGTAGAACCTCTGCCCGGAACGCTCTCCACTTCGATTCGGCCGCGATGTGCCTGCACAATCCACTCCCCGATCGCAAGTCCCAAGCCGGTGCCGCCTTCTTCCCGATTCCTTGCCGGGTCCGCGCGGAAGAAGCGTTCGAAAATGTGAGGAAGGTCTTCGGCGGAAATGCCGATCCCGGAATCAACGATCTGGCAACACGCCTGCGCATGATCTGTTTCCTGCATGGACACTTCGATCCATCCGCCACTTGGCGTGTATTTGGTTGCGTTGTCCAGCAGGATCAGTAACAGCCGCTTCAGTTGGGCCACATCCGCGGCGATGGAAAGCTCACGCGACGCCGGGATGAAGCGCAATGCGATGCGGCGCTTGACGGCCAGCGGCGCAAAACGTTCGCAGGTCAGCCGTACCAGTTCGCCGAAATCCACAGACTCCAGGCGCACTGCTGCCGCATGGGAATCGATCCGTGCCAGCACGAGCAGATCTTCCAGTAACACACTGTTCTTTTCCGCTTCGCGGAGAATCCGTCGTAGTGCAACCCGGTCAGCCTCTGCGTTGGGAGGACGCAGCAAAGCGACTTCGGCGTTGGCACGGATGACGGCCAGCGGTGTCCGCAGCTCGTGCGATGCGTTGGCGACGAATTGCGTAGTTCTTGCAAAGCCGCCTTCAATACGCTCCAGCATCCCGTTCAGTGTCGCCGCCAGGAAATGCAGCTCGTCGTTCGCATTGGGAACTTCAATTCGCCGGCGCAGATCGTTCATATCGATGGACCTCGCCGCGATCGTCATCGCCAGCACAGGGGATAGGGCTCGCCCCGCCATCCAGTGCCCGGCTGCTGCTGCAATTGCGAGAACGATGGGAGCGGTCAGCAACAGAGAGAGCGCGAAGCGATGCAGAATGTCGAACAGGCCACTCAATTCGGCGGCCACCCAAAGCCGGTAAACATGCCCCTTGATTTTACGGGTCGCCAGATAGATTCGCAGCGGCTGTCCGGTTTTGTCTCCAGTCCAATACCGCTGGGAGCTGCCCGAGCTCGTTTCGGCGCCATAAGGCGCCAACGCTTCCGCAACATAGAGTGATCCGCGCTGGTCCTCCCAGATTTCCAGAAGTTGAGGCTGCAGTGCGGCATGGGACCGCAACTCCTTCTGCAGTCTCTCTGTGGAAAGCCGCTGTACGTGGTCGGCCAGGAACTCCTCAACCCCAGCCATCCTCGATTCCAGATCGCGGTCCGCGATCGCGTAGGCGGCTAGTTTCAAGGCAAAGTAGGCACCCGATTCCAGTGCCGCCGCACCAACGCAGAACACCGCGCAGTAGACGGCTGTGAGGCGGGTGCGGATGGGAAAGCTCATTCGAATCGTTGCTCCGCTGCAATCTTATATCCGAATCCGCGGATGGTGTGGATCAGTTTCTCCGGAAACGGCTGATCGACTTCCACCCGCAGGTTTCGGATTGCTACATCGATCGCGTTTGCTTCCACATTGGGCACTCTCCACACCGCCATCGCGATTTGTTCGCGTGTCACCACCTGTCCGGCGTTGCGCATCAGCAGTTCCAACAGAAGGTATTCGTTCTTGGCTAGCGAGATAGCAACCGGACCACGAGAAACGACGTGTTCGGCAAGGTCCATGCGCAAGTCCCCCACCGCCAGGCAAGGGAGAGTTGGTTTGCACCTGCGGGTCAGCGCACGCACACGCGCCAGCAGCTCCACAAAGGAAAATGGTTTGGTGAGGTAGTCTTCGGCGCCAGCATCGAGACCGGCAACGATATCCGGAACGTTGTCACGCGCGGTCAGCATCAGAATGGGCGTGAGATTCCCACCCATCCTCAATTCGCGAGCAAGCGACAATCCGTCCATGCCAGGCAACATCACGTCCAGAACAATCACATCGCATCCGCTGCGTTGCGCCAATTCCATGCCCTTCCAGCCGTTGTTGGCCAGGATCACTGTGTAGCGATCCTGTTCCAAGCCATCGCGTAGCACCTCGGCCATGGCGAGATCATCTTCAACTACAAGTACAGTCTTGCTCATGGCTTCGTATCGTTCCCTTGCCTGCCGCCAAAACAGTGAAGGCGCCAGGCTTCACTGTTCTGGGAGGACTCGCCGACGGGCCGGCCGCGGCTGGATGAATCTTCCTTGCCTTCGCCTCGCAGTAACCGGTCTCTGCCTGTAAGGCGGAGGTTCCGGCAAGACATATCGAGAGGCGCCATGGTCTTCCTCATCATTGCGCTAGTACACCAGCCGCAGCGAGAACTGGAATTGACGAGGCGTGCCACTGCCTGTGACCGTTCCGTTGTTGACTGTGCTGGTAATGGTTCCAAAGCTGGAACTGGACAGATTACCGCTCGGATCTCCAAATTGAGCGCGGTTGAAGACATTGAACGCATCAGCACGGAATGTTAATCCCAGCTTTTCCGAGATGCGCATATGCTTGGTCAGCGAAATGTCCGCCTGCCAGAACTGCGGTCCACGGATCAAATTGCGGCCTGCGTTTCCCCAGGTTCCATTCGCTGGAGTAGAGAAGGCAGCTGCATTGATCCAGTTGGAGATGGTCTGGTTCGCGGGAACCACGGAGACGCCGCTCATATAATTGGGACGCTGATAGGAAGAGTTGTTCTGCAATGACAGGCCATCCAGCAGCGCGGAAGCGGGCCGGCTCATGGTCACGTTTACGGGATTGCCAGACCGGAATGTGCCGAGTCCGCTCATCTGCCATCCGCCCAAAACCGCGTTGGCGGGGCCGTTGGAATTCAGGAAGTGGCGGCCTTTGCCAAAAGGCAGTTCAAGTACTGTGTTGGCGGTAAACGTGTGGCGAACATCGAAGTCGGCGCTGGCGACTTCGCACGTCCGGCATGCCGTATTTTGCGCATAGTCCGCTTCTCCACCGCCCGTTGATCCATCGTTGATACCATGCGACCACATGTAATGCGCCGAAAACGAAACGCCTGATTGAAAGCGGCGATTCAACGATGTCTGCCAGGCATGGAAGTGGCTGTTGTCGTCGGCGGACTTTACATCAATCGGTCCGAAGGCCGCCAGCGGTCTCAGTCCCGTGCGCGGATCTATCAGGTTCACGTAGGTTCTCGCGAACTGATGATAGGCATGGTAACCAAGGTAGCCGGTATCGAGAACAAAGCTTGCGGGCAGTGCGAATTGAAGCTGCATGCCCCATTGGTCGATCGTTGGATCCTTGCGCGAACGATCCAAGCCTCGTGGAGTCACCGCTACATTGCCGGCCAGTGCATAGAACGAATCGGCCGGAAACTTGAGGTTGGTGAAACTGGCGCTGGAGAGGCTTGACCGCTGGGTGAAGTTGTCGCTCGGAGCATTCAGATCGCCCAACTGGCCTTCCCCTTTATATATGCCAAAACCGGAGCGGACGACGGCTTTGCCATGTAGTGCTTCCGGTGTCCATGCAAAGCTCACGCGAGGTTCAATGTTCTTCGTATTTGGGATCGTGAATTCCGAGCCCTGCGGGCAGAAGCCGCCACATGTCTTGATGTCGAAGGCCAGCGAGCGCCCATAGATCTCGTGGAAGACGTCGAAGAATTCGTAGCGGACACCGAGGTTGACGGTGAGGTTAGGCCGTACCTTCCATGCATCTTGTATGTAGCCGAAGTCCAACGTTTTGTCCAGCCCATGCATGGGTACGCCTCCAATCAGGTTCACCTGATCCAGCTGATTTGCCTGGAATCCGGCAAAAGAGGCATAAACAAGGGCGTTCTCAGGGGCCTGGCTATAGTTGTACATCACGCGCTTGATTTCAACTCCGGCCTTGATGGCATGGGTGCCGCGCGTCCAGGTGAAGTCGTCCTTCAAGGTATAGCTCGTCGGCGACCCTATGGAATTTGCCGCCTGGCTCAACTTCGTAAAGCCTGGAACAGATACGGAACTGAAGATACCCGTTACATCGAAAAAGTGGCTGTCGGTAGCCCGTTCGGAATGGATGCGATTGAACCCCAATTGCACAACATTGAACATGGTTGGAGCGAATACATGCGCCAGGTTCACAGTGCCATTCATTGGTGTGCTGGACGTAACTGTTTTGTCGAGAAGCGCACCGCTCGGAGCCGTGGAGGTTACTTTATCGAGGTTGTAGCGCACGAACAAATTCGTTGAGTCCGCGATGCGATGATCGATCCGGAACATCCCCGAATCTTCATCCGTCTGCAGGCTGCCTGGGCTAACGTATTGCGACGTTGTCGAAGAGAGTGCCCGGTTGCCGATTGGAAAAGCTTTGATAATGGGAGCCAACGCAGGCGACTGCGCGAGCACGGCTGCGCGGAACGAGTCGCTGGGCACATTGCCGATCAACGTATTGCTGACTCTCTGACGCAGGCCTTCATAGGCAAGGAAGAAGAAGGTGCGGTTCTTGACGATGGGGCCTCCAAAGCTGGAGCCGTATTGATTGAGCCTTAGCGGCAGGATCGCTGACGGATCGAACGGGCCGCGTGTACTGATCTTATCGTTGCGGATAAACTCGAATACGCTGCCGTGGAAGGCGTTGGTGCCTGTCTTTGAGATCACTTCAACTTGTCCGCCCGACGACCCGCCTGATTCAGCGCCATACAACGCCGTGTCGACTTTGAATTCGGCGATCGCCTCCGTGGATATCTGCAGCCGGTAACCGGTGCCGGGAGCCTGGCTATTGATGTTAGTGGCATCCACGCCGTCAAAGCGAAAGTTGTTATCATCGGCTCCGCGTCCCGCAAAGCGAATTGACTTCTGCGTTCCGCCGCCACTATCGATCGCCCCGGGAACGAGGGCCATCAAGCTGGTCCATGCCCGGCCGTTCATCGGAAGGTTCGCGACCTGTGTGCCGCCGATGACACCCCCAACCGTAGAGTTGCTTTGCGCCAGCGCAGTGACTTCCGCTTGCACCTGGACTTCCTGAGTACTGGACGCGATCTGCAGACGCGAATCGATGGTGCGGATTTGTCCGACTACCAACTCGACAGCGTCAAATTGTGCGGGGCGAAAACCATCCATCTTGATGTTGACATCGTAGACGCCAATCAGCAGGCCGGGGACCACATAGAACCCCGCATCATTCGTCTTTACTTCGCGATGAAATCCTGTTGACTTGTTAGTCACTTCAATACTGGCGCCGTTAACCGCGGCTTTGGCCGGATCGGTAACCGTGCCGGTAATTACGGCGCGATCCTGTTGGGCCGCGGCACATGCGGCAAGCAGAATCGCGATTGACGTATTCTTCAGAAATCTGCGCATCCTATTTCTCCCATCCGAAGCGAGCCATGATTACGTGGAAGATGTCGGTATTCGACATATAACCTTTGACGCGGTCAGACCCCGGGCCCATTGCAAGCACCGGAACCTCCTCGGCGGTATGCTCGTCTTCCAGCGATACGGCGGTCCCGATCAACTTGTGATCGGAAGCCTTTGCCGTCTCGACCAACTTTTCACCCTTGATACGGAGGTCGTAGGAATGATCCGCGGTGAACATAAGGAGCGTGTTGTTCTTTAGTCCTTCAGACATTGCAGCAATCGCTTTATCGAGTTCGATCAGGCGCTTCAAGGAGGTGCGCGTCTTGCCTGTGTGGCAATCCGAATGCGCGATCAGGAGAAATCCTTTCGGGTTCCTGGAGAGCCGGGCCACCGCCTGTTGCACTGCTTGTGTGAAGTCGAACTGGTCATCATCCACAAGGGCGATGACACGCACTGCGCCCTTCTGCTCTGCCAGAGCGTCCATGGAGTCCAAGTATGCGTAGCCTTTCGCCTTGATATCGGCCGCGAGATTCCTGCCGAGTGCGCCAGTCTGTGCGGAGATTTGTTTGCGGCCGGTGCCGATGATCACGTCAGGCCCATTGCCGAACTTCGGATTCAAGGCCTGTTGGAAGATCTCACCCGCTTTGCCGCGGTTGTTATGGTGCGCGTAAAAGGCAGATACGGCCGCACCAGCAACACCGTCATTGGAAATAACACCAGTAGAAAGCCCCTGCTCCATCGCGTGCTCCATGACCGTTTTGTAGACGTCCCCGTCCTTCACATCACGTTCGGCGTCAGCCGACATGGACATCACGCCGTTACGAGTCTTACGCCCGGTAGCCCAAGCCGATGCGCAGGCCGCACCGTCGGTGACCCATTCCCTGGCACTTGAAGTATCGGCAAGGCCCAAGTGAGGCATCCTCTGGATGAACAGCGATTGCGGCTTTCCGTAGCCCATAATGCTGGCGGCATTCAGGCTGCTGATTCCGGCTCCATCGCCGATAAATAGGATGACGTTCTTGGCCTGAGAATAGGCAGGAATAGCGTTGACCATCGCGGTGATGGTGATAAGCAATTGAATTGGTTTCATAAATGGTGAGTCGGAGGTTGTATGAGCAGTGCTCACAACCTCAGGACCCAATGCTACCAACCGCATATTAAGTGGGAATGACGCAAGAATGAAGAAACGCGCGGTAAACTGAAGGAATCCTTAAATCGGGCAGGAAGGAGCGAAGCCCCTTCCCATGCTGCAAGACTCTTACTTGAGGGCCTGACTCGATTCGGAAGTCATTCCCAACGCCGCACGCAGCTCTTTTTTCGCTGCAGCCAGTTCGCTCTTGAACTGCGCGTTATTGATCATGACGCCCATGGTTGCGTACGCCACAACCTTGCTCGCCATTTCGTCCGAAGCGTAATGAACCCCGCATACCTCGCGACTGTAAGCGTAATCTTCTGCACGTTCCAGAATCGCATCCCGTTTTTCGGGCAGCATCTGGATCAGCACCAGCGCGCTCAGAAATCCAACGGTCCCATGGCCGCTCGGAAACGCATAGTCCGCCCGATTCTCCGTTGATTTGCACACCGGCTTGAGGGTCGTATCGAGATGATAGGGGCGCGGCCGTTTGAAGAAGTTCTTCGCCGGCCGGACAACAAGGCCTGCATCGTTACGCACGTGGTCAGAGAGCAGCGCGGTCAGCGGCAGACTTGTGCGATTGAGCTTGTCGCCAAGCACATCGGCGAAGGCGAACATGCTCTCCTCCGCGTCGTCCTTGCGCGCGTGCGCAATTTGTTCCGGCGTGCGCGTTGCCTCGATGCGATGGAGTTCGGCTAACTCCATTTTGGTCTTCCACGATTCGTTGGCTGGAGGATTCGGCAACAGGTCCGAAACGCTGAGCTGGTCAGCCGTAACAAAGATGGGTTTGCGCACATTCTGCGCAGACCCGGCCGCGGCCAAAACCATGAAGGCAAGGCCGGCGATGATTCGATTCGCTCGAGAGTTCATGGCTAGGATGTCTTTCGTGCACTAGAATGCAAGGCGCAAGAAGAGCTGAACCTGGCGCGGTGTGCCTGCTCCGACCGGTGCGGTATTGATCGGCGCGGTGATGCGGCCGAAGTTGGAAGTGGAGCTGAAGTTTACCGCCGGTGCACCGAGCTGCGGGTGATTCAGAATGTTAAACGCCTGCACTCCGAAATCGGCGCTTGTCTTTTCGCCGATGCGGAACTTCTTTGCGAGCGCTGTATCGATCTGGAAAAGGCCTGGGGCCCGCAGAACATTGCGTCCGAAGTTGCCCCACGTCCCCACCGCAGGTATGGAGAAGGCAGCTGGGTTGATCCACCGGCCGGTGGTTCCATAATCCAGATAGAGAGGCACCCCCGGCACCAGGTTCGGCCGCTCCGCCGATAGGGTGTTCCCGTCCACAACATCTGTCGCCTTGCGCGAAATAGTCACATTCAAAGGTAGTCCGGTCCGGGCGGTTGCGATGCCGCTCCAGTCCCAGCCTCCATACCAATGCTTGCGAGCAAAGGGGAGCTGATAAGCGGCATTCGTCGTGAACACGTGCCGGGCGTCGATCGAACTGTTGCCCTTGTCGCACGAGCGGCACGCGACATTCTGCGGTGCGCCATCCGATCCGCCACCGCCCGCCGAGCCATCGTTGAGCGCGTGCGACCACATGTAATTCGTCCGCAGCAGCAGGCCCTTCACGCTGTTCACCTGCAGTGTGCTTACCAGGCCATGAAAGCTCGCCACGCCGTCTTCGCCGCGGACATCCACTTGGTCAAGCGCCGGAAGCGGACGCAATCCCGTCACCGGATTGATGACATTTACGTAGTTCCGATTGAATACGTGATAGTTCTGTTGCCCGTTGTAGCCCACCTGGAAGTTGATCCCGTTGGTGATCGCCTGCTGCACCGTCAAGCCCCATTGCTGCGAAACCTGGTTGCGCTTATTGCGAGGCATCGATCGCGGAGCAGTTGCCGCGGCCGCATTCGGATTGAGATAACGATCGATCGGATAGGAGAGTCCGGGCGTCGTCGCCGAGGAAAGCGTGAATCGCTGGCTGTCGTTATTGGCCGGACTATAAGCATCGCCCAACTGTGCATCGCCGTAGAAGATGCCGCCGCCGAAGCGGACTACGGTGCGGTCATGAAGCCTCTTGGGAGACCACGCGAAACTCACGCGCGGGGCGAAGTTGTTCACGTCCGGAAAAGCGAAGTCGCTTCCTGCCGGGCAGTAACCACCGCAGCTTTGAATGTCGAATGGGATTTCGCGGTTGTGGATTTCGCTGAACACACCGTAATACTCGTAGCGCAAACCGAGATTCGCCGTGAAGTTCGACTTGATTTTCCACTCATCCTGCACGTAGCCGAAGTAGCCGATCTTGCGCATCTGCTTGGTGGGCAGTTCACCGGAGTACTCCACAGTCGTCAATTTGTCCGCCTGGAAATCTGCCAGGCTTGCAAAGGTCAACGTGCCAGCCTGAGCGTTCGCCCAGTCATGAATGATCAACTGCAGGCGGCGTACCTCGACGCCGGCCTTCAATGTGTGGTTGCCGCGAAGCGTCGACCATTGATCGATCAGCGACTGTGAAACGCCAATCGCAATGCGGCGCGTATCGGCCGGAATCGCTGAGAACGAAGGAATGGAAACAGCAATGTCGATACCCGTTTTGGACCAAGAATTCAGTGGCTGTGAGTAGTTCGCCCCTAGCCGCAATTCGTTGGTGGTCCGGGGACTCAGCAGGTACATGAAGTCAAACAATCCGCTGGTCGGCGCGTCCAGGTTCAGGGTGCCGATCGGCAGCGCCGAACTCGGTGCAAAGCTCTCGGTGGAGTTCTTGCTGAAACGGAAGTACCCGCTCAACTTGTCTGTGAAGCGATGATCAACGCGGATCAGGCCCACATGCTCGTCCTGCGTGGAACTGCCGACGCCATTCCACTGGTCCACGTTTGCATTCACGGAAGTCTGGCCGTGGGGATAGATATCGAGGATCGGCTTCAACACACTCGCCGTCTTCGCGCGAAAGGAATCGGTGGGAACAAAGCCGGTAAGTGTCTTGCCCTGCCGCTGGATGAGGCCTTCGTAGGAGGCGAAGACAAAGGTACGGTCGCGAACAATCGCCCCGCCAAACGTTCCGCCAAACTGATTCAACCGGAACGGCGGCAGCGTCGCACCGTCGAACGGACTGCGCGCGTCCAATGCACTGTTACGCAGGTATTCGAACATGCTGCCGTGGATCGCATTCGAGCCCGATTTCGACGCAATCTCGACCTGCCCCGCGGGAGCACCGCCTGACTCAGCCGTGTACATCGCGGTGTTGACGCGGAATTCAGCGATCGCGTCGGTCGAAATCACCAGACGGCTCTTTTGTGTCTGGTTGCGGACAGACGTCGCGTCCACTCCATCAATGCGGTAGTTGCTATCGTCGCCGCCGTGACCGAGGAACCGGACGCTGCTGCCGTTGCCGGCGCCTGTGTCCACAGCTCCGGGCACCAGGCTCATCAGATTGCCCCAGTTGCGGCCATTGATCGGCAGCTGACGGATCTGGTTGTTTTCGAACGTGGCGCCGATCGCCGCTGTGTCGCGCACCAGATCGGCCTGATCCACCACTTGAATCGAGGCTTCAAGGGATGCGAGCTCCAACTTAAAATCCATGGTCTTCGTTTCGCCGACATTGAGATCCGTTTCGACGCGCACTCCGCGAAACCCTGCCTTTTCGGCGTTAATCGTAACTCTTCCGACTGGAAGTCCGACGATCAAGAACGCCCCGGAGCCATTTGATTTCACCGCCCGGTGCAATCCGGTCGCGGGATAGCTTAGATTCACGGAGGCATCCGCTACAACCGAGCCCGAAGGATCGCGGAGTGTGCCGGTAACAGTCGCCCGGTCAACCTGTGCGAACGCAGTCGCGCTGGTTGCAATGGCTAGCAATACGATAACTTGTTTCGAAGACATGAAGCCCTTTGGTTGTGAATGGATTTGCACGGACATAGTCCGTAGCATATCTATGCTCTTTCGAGCACGATCTTCAGGCTAGCAACCTCCTGTTTCAGTGCTATGAAGAACTGGACACAATATGACTACATGCTCCGATCGTTCACGAAGGCGATTTGGACTATTCGCTTCTTTCCAGTCTCAATGCCGCGACCTTGCCTTTGCCATTTGGCATTGCGCAGTAGGCTCAATGCCGGCAACATTGGGCATTCAGCCGACGTCAAGAAGACGGTGTGTACCAAAGACCATTTGAGATGCGCAGGGTAGGGGTCGATGCATTGGCTTCGACGGTAATCATGAATTGGGTATGGAGAGTTTTGGAGCAGGCCGTCGATCCAGAGTGCGCTGAGTGATTGAAAAGTTGGAGCGGGAGACCGGGTTCGAACCGGCGACGTCCAGCTTGGGAAAATGCCCGTAGATTGTAAATAAAGACCATTGGCGTCTATGGCGTTGGTTTCAGGCCCAATAGATTCAGCAACTTCCCTGTAGGCGTTTTTTGAGAGTTCCTTAACGGAGTGAAAGTGGAGTGAAATTTCGCTTCGATGAAAATGTTCCTTCTTTCTCTTTTTGATCCCGCCTCACGTTTTGGTAAGGTGGTTTTCCAAGCAATATCGCAAAACACCGGATGACTACTGGCGGGCAATTGCGGCGAGGCAGCGGACACGGGCGTTTCAAAGGGTAGACGACTTCGCGTCGATCTGAAATGCTGCTGCGAGGGCGACGGTCCGTCGCCAGTTGTGAACCAGCCATCCGAACGCACGTATAATTGGAGGTCAACCTTCTCCGCAGGCGACCGCCGGGAAGTGTGTCAACGTTTGAAGGAATGGATCTAGCGGTAGACTATTAGAGAGTCTTCCGAATCGCCAAACTGGGTCCCAGCCAATGCGTGTCACCAAACAAATGCTCGGCAATCAAACGCGCAAGAGTATTCTGTATCTGGATCAGAACTTTCTTTCGTCTGTTCATAAAGGTGGTTGGGCGACCGCGCTGATGACGAAGGTCTCTGCATTGCGCGACTTGCAGTTACTAGCGATTCCATACTCCTCCACTCATATAGATGAGGCGGATTTGAGTGGGCAGTACAGAGACGCGCTAGTGGAGTTTATACAGAGAGTTTCTCGTGGCCACCATTTCGAACCATACTGGCGTGTGGAAGAAAGACAGATTTTGAAGGCTTTTCATCGCTTTTTAGACGGTGCCCCGGCAGGGTATCAAAAGGCGGAACGAGATGCGCTCTGCCCAAGTGTTCACGATTGGGATGAAGAGTATTCCGTAAGTGTCTTCAGCGCCGCTATAGGCACAGACCGAAGGTCTCTGTTCAAACAGCAGGGCATAGAGGAACTCCTGCAAGCGCTGCCGCAATGGGTCAGCAACGTCAGTACGTTTGAAGAGGATATGAATCTTGAAATCCGCGGGGCGGCACAGTGGTTGGGGGATAGCTTTATCAAAGCCGCCAGACTTATGATGGGTGACTTTTCGGCGCTGTCCGATGCACCGATCAACGCCTCGGTAGGAAATGCGATGTGGTGTGTGGTCAAAGCGAAGAGGGCGGATCCTACAGCGATAGGCGCATTTCTTCTGTCACAACACTTTGCTGAAGTTCCAGCGGTGCAATTATCGGCTCGATTGTTCAGCGCTAACAAGCAACGACTGCGTTTGTCGAAAAGACCGCCGGACCCCACGTCAAGGCAAACCCGCGAGAAACTCTCCGGGTTTCTCTATGACATCCAGCACGCTGCTACCTATGCCCCCTATTGCGACGGCTACTTCACTGACAACGACATGGCGAAGCTACTGAAGGCGCAGCGGGTCAACGTAGAGCCGGATTTTGGCTGTCAGGTTTTTAGCGTTGACAGCAAAGATGATTTTCTCGCCTGGCTTGAAACCCTAAGATCTCGAATGACGACTGAGCACGTTAATGATCTTTCGTGGGCGTACCCTCACCGATTCCCTTTTCTCCGGGACTAGAAGTCAAAGCCTAGTCCCCACGGTTGGGTTGCCGAAATCGCCTATTAAATAAGCGCTTGGCGGGATCTGATCCACTATCATCGATTGATGTGCCTATCGTAAGCTGGCCAGCGCGGCTTAAGTCGCCGAGAAATGCGCATTGCTAAGAATAGGGAGGCTGAGCGGATAGATCTTCCCTGACGCCATAGTGCATACGAACGCAGTCCAGGTGCACATGAACGGGCAGGCACGTTAATGCGGGTTTACTTTCGAGGGCATCAGATCCACCCTATCGCACTGCAAGCGTGACTTCGCTGCGGCTTCTTACAGTGCCGATGGTCAGGAGCAATGGCACGTCGTTCGCAGGCGCGACGGTCATCGGTATTTTTACATTCACCTGCAATACTCCCGTATAGATCAGTCCCGCGAACACGACCTCCGCTTCAACGCCACCCATTGAAACCTTGACCGGCAGTTTAGGTGCGGGGAAGTTCGGCGCGATGATCGCCTCACCGTCCTTGCCCGCCGGATCGACAAGCCCCTGCCCAGTTGCCCAGAACACCGCGAAGCTTCCGAGCTCCGCCGGGTTCTTGTCGGAATTGAATGTCTGGTCTTGGTTTACAACCCATGCCTGCCCAGCGCCATACTGCTGGGTAAAAATGGCAGGCGAGGACGCAGCAACTGGTTGAACAATGGAATTGCTCTTCATTGCTTGGTACTCGATCTGCACTTCCACGAGGTCGCTCTCGCCAACACCGTACGGCACAAGCGCGTTCATTTGTCCGGTGGAAGTGTAAGTTAGAAAGGCCTCAATGCCGTTGAAAAAAGCTCGCGTGTAGCCGAGCCCACGCTCCATAAACTTGGAGACAACAGGTTGAGCAGGGCCGACCTTGTCGCCGTAGATTGAGACAAACTCGCCCGGAATTAGCGCACCTCCGATGCCACTTGCGCCGTTAACCACTCCTGCAACAGAAATGATGGGCGGCACGCCACTTTGTGGAGCTTGATAAACTGTAAAGGTTTGACTCGCAACAGAAAAGGTTCCAGTGCGGAATGCTCCCGTGTTTATCCCCACTGTGTATGTCACCGTTCCGCTTCCTATCCCACTTGTGCCGCTGCTAACCTGAATCCAACCAGGTGCGCCCGACACGCTCCAGTTACAATCCTGTGCGTTTGTCTGAATCTTGAAGGTGCTGCCGACCCCTCCGTGTCAATATAACTGAGACACTCTCCATGGTCTTAATTAGAGAGCAGGGCGAGAAGGAATATCAGTATGACAGGCAAGAAGACAGGCGCCACAACCACCGCGACGTTGGCAGCGG
>Ga0118677_10000454_pt1 | contig 89715 bp, 80 predicted proteins | sample AliMusrvi5mmetaG_FD_86154 | JGI IMG/M metagenome (GOLD analysis project Ga0118677, IMG submission 86154)
GTAACAAGGTAGCCGTAGGGGAACCTGCGGCTGGATCACCTCCTTTCTAAGGAGAATCCCAACCCGCTGATTGGTTGGGATACGGTCAATGCATCTTTACCCTTCTCCGGGGTAGAGGAAAATGCTACACAGGATAGTAAGCTGGCAAATCACACCGCTTCTGTATCGAGGTAAGTTTCGCAGGTTATTCAACAGGATAGGCGGCATGGATGACTCCGCCTGGTTTCAACCGGTCTGGGGGCATAGCTCAGTTGGTAGAGCACGAGCTTTGCAAGCTCGGGGTCACCGGTTCGAACCCGGTTGCCTCCACTTTTGGGCGTGTAGCTCAGTTGGTTAGAGCGCGTCCCTGATAAGGACGAGGTCCCCGGTTCGATTCCAGGCACGCCCACCAATTTCCGGAGGAAATTGGTATTTGAGATGCGAGATTTAAAATCTGAGATGAATATCTGAGATTTTTAATCTTGAATCTTAAATGATTCTGTTCTTTGAAAACTGAATAGAGATGGGTAAAGTTAATGAATTGAGCCAAAGGTAAAGATCAAATTTTTTGGTCAAGCTTTTAAGGGCGCACAATGGATGCCTTGGCATCAGCAGGCGATGAAGGACGTGGTAAGCTGCGATAAGCTTCGGGGAGTGGCAAACACACTTTGATCCGGAGATTTCCGAATGGGGAAACCCAGTTAGCTTAATAGTTAACTATTCCGATCTGAATACATAGGGTCGGAAAGCGACATCAGGGGAAGTGAAACATCTCAGGTACCCTGAAGAATAGAAAACAAATTAGTGATTCCCTAAGTAGTGGCGAGCGAAAGGGGAACAGTCTAAACCAACCGGTTTACCGGATGGGGTTGCGGGACTTCGATATGAGACTGTAAAGAGTAGCAGAAAGATCTGGAAAGATCTTCCATAGAAGGTGAAAGACCTGTATGCGAAACTCCGAGCAGCTCTAGAAGTATCCCAAGTAGGACGGAACACGTGGAACTCCGTCTGAATCTGGGGGGTCCATCCTCCAAGACTAAATACTAGCTGATGACCGATAGTGAACCAGTACCGTGAGGGAAAGGTGAAAAGTACCCCTGTAGGGGAGTGAAATAGTACCTGAAATTGTGTGCCTACAAGCTATGGTAGTCCTGCGCAAGTGGGATGGCCGTTTGCCTTTTGCATAATGAGTCCGCGAGTTACTGTATGTAGCAAGGTTAATCCCTCTCTGGGGGAGGAGCCGAAGCGAAAGCGAGTGCGAAATGCGCGAATAAGTTGCATGCGGTAGACCCGAAGCCAAGTGAGCTACTCATGGGCAGGATGAAACCTCAGTAACATGAGGTGGAGGTCCGAACTATTGAATGTTGAAAAATTCTTGGATGACCTGTGAGTGGGAGCGAAAGACTTAACAAACTTGGTGATAGCTGGTTCTCCTCGAAATACCTTGAGGGATAGCCTGCACGAATGCAATCATCGGAGGTAGAGCACTGAATGGACTAGGGCCCTTACCGGGGTACCAACGCCAATCAAACTTCGAATGCCGATGACGTCACGTGTGGAGTCACACTGCGGGGGATAAGCTTCGTAGTGGAAAGGGAAACAGCCCGAATCGCCAGCTAAGGCCCCAAAATGCCGATTAAGTGATTAAGGATGTGAGATTGCTGAGACAGCGAGGATGTTGGCTTAGAGGCAGCCACCATTTAAACAGTGCGTAATAGCTGACTCGTCGAGTGATCTCGCGCCGAAAATGATTGGGACTAAAATCGGCTGCCGAAGCTGCGGGCTTTCTTCTGGTTCGCCAGAATTAAGCGGTAGAGGAGCGTTCTGTATGGCTTGAAGCGGGAGTGTGAACGACCGTGGACTGTACAGAAGTGATTATGCGGACATGAGTAACGAAAAGACGGGTGAGAATCCCGTCCGCCGAAATCCTAAGGTTTCCTGGGGAAGGTTCGTCCGCCCAGGGTTAGTCGGTCCCTTAGCCAAGGCCGAAAGGCGTAGGTGATGGACATCAGGTTCAATATTCCTGAACTACGTAGTAGCGTTAAGAGCAATGGAGTAACGCAGGAAGCTAGGTTAGCCAGCTTATGGATGTGCTGGTTTAAACTCAAAGGAGGTTCTGACTGGAAAACCCGTTAGAACAACTCTGATGGGAATGAGACGCGGAGTCTACGGACGATGCGGATTAATCGATGCTACGCTGCCAAGAAAAACTTCTAGCGAGCAAATGCGTAACCGTACTAAAACCGACACAGGTGGGATAGTAGAATATACTAAGGCGCGCAAGAGAAATCTCGTTAAGGAACTCGGCACAATAGCCCCGTAACTTCGGGAGAAGGGGTCCTCCCCAGAGTCATTCGCAAGAAGAAGCTTTAGGGAGGCGCAGTGAATGGGCCCAGGCGACTGTTTAACAAAAACACAGCACTCTGCTAACTCAATAGAGGATGTATAGGGTGTGACGCGTGACCAATGCCGAAAGGTTAAGGCAAGAGGTTAGCCGCAAGGCGAAGCTTCGACCCGAAGCCCCGGTGAATGTCGGCCGTAACTATAACGGTCCTAAGGTAGCGAAATTCCTTGTCGGGTAAGTTCCGACCTGCACGAATCGCGTAACGATCTGGGCACTGTCTCAACGAGAATCTTGGTGAAGTTGTAATTCCGGTGAAGATGCCGGATACCCGCAGCAGGACGGAAAGACCCCATGAACCTTTACTGTAATCTGATATTGGCATCTGGTTTGTCATATGTAGCATAGCTGGGAGGCTGTGAAGCTTGGTCGTTAGGCCAGGTGGAGCCAACAGTGAAATACCAGTTTTGATAAGGCGGATGTCTAACCTCAAGCCGTGAATCCGGCTGGGGGACCGTGTCAGAGGGTCAGTTTGACTGGGGCGGTTTCCTCCCAAAAGATAACGGAGGAGTTCGAAGGTTCCCTCAGCATGGTTGGCAATCATGCTTCGAGTGCAAAGGCATAAGGGAGCTTAACTGCGAGACCAACAAGTCGAGCAGGTGCGAAAGCAGGACTTAGTGATCCGGTGGTTGCTTGTGGTAGCGCCATCGCTCATCGGACAAAAGGTACTCTGGGGATAACAGGCTTATCGCTGCCAAGAGTTCACATCGACGCAGCGGTTTGGCACCTCGATGTCGGCTCATCGCATCCTGGGGCTGGAGAAGGTCCCAAGGGTTTGGCTGTTCGCCAATTAAAGCGGTACGCGAGCTGGGTTCAAAACGTCGTAAGACAGTTTGGTCCTTATCCACTGTGGGCGTAGGAGATTTGAGGAGAACATTCTTTAGTACGAGAGGACTGAGAATGACGTACCTCTGGTGTTCCGGTTGTCGCGCCAGCGGCACCGCCGGGTAGCTATGTACGGAACGGATAAGCGCTGAAAGCATCTAAGCGCCAAGCCTCCTCCAAGACTAGATCTCCCGACCGTAAGGTCCTAAAGGCCAGTCGTAGACTACGACTTTGATAGGCTGGATGTGTAAGTGTGGTGACATATTAAGCTAACCAGTACTAATCGGCCGTGAGGCTTGACTTTTTTTCTCCTTCTCGATGGAGTTGCTTAGCCCTGATCTATGTATGTTTTTTATAATTTTTCCCGGTGATTATAGCAGGGAGGTCACACCCGTTCCCATTCCGAACACGGACGTTAAGGGCCCTAGCGGCGATGGTACTTCGGTTGAAAGCCGTGGGAGAGTAGCACGTTGCCGGGATTTTTTTTCTGTTGGGCTTAGGCGTAAAACCCTAAGCCCTTTTTTTTGCCGTGATGGGCATCGGGTTGGATGGCCTTTCCCGTCCGGCTTTTTCCCCTGAACCCCTAACCCTGAACCCGCTCCACCCTGTAAAATCCCGGCTTGACTTATCCTCTGCAATGCTTTAGGAAGCATATCATTATGAACATCAGGTTCTGGTTCGCATTTAACTATTTTTACTTTAGCTTGCCGGGCATGCGGGTCCGGGCGGCGAGGTAGTTATCTGCCGCTGGGATGCAAAACACCGCGTGTCCGGTCAGCCGGCACGCGTTTTTTTTTAACTGCGCGTGCTTTGGTCGGACATCATAAAAAGGATGGATACCATGCAGAAAAAATGGTCCGTGGCCTTTTTAGGGCCCGAAGGCACGCATTCGCACGAGGCCTGCCGCCGTTATTGCCAGGATGATTTTGTCCCTGTGCCTTGCGCCTCCCCTCGGGAGGTGATGGCAAAGCTCGACCAGGTGGACGCCCCGGTGGATGCGGCGGTCGTGCCGGTGGAAAATTCCATTGAAGGGCCGGTCACGCAGACGCTCGATGAGTTGGCCGCCCATCGCAATCTCCGGATCAGCGCGGCTTTCCAGATGCGCATCCGGAATCATTTGCTCACGAGGGATCCGGTCGTGGCTTTTGCGGATATCCGGCGGGTGGTCAGTCATCCGCAGGCCATGGCACAGTGCCGTTTGTGGCTTGACCGGTATCTGCCGCATGCGGAGCGCATGATGACCGCCAGCACGGCGGAGGCGTCCAGGCTTGCCGCCCATGATCCCGCGGTGGCGGCGGTGGCTGGCGCAAGCGCCGCGCAGGTTTACCAGCTTGCTGTGCGTGTCGAAGCGATCCAGGACCGGCAGGATAACACCACGCGGTTTCTGGTGCTCTACCACCCTGACCGCGCCGCCGGGTTTTCACCTTCTTGCCTGACGGGTGCGGACAAGGAGGTGCGCGCCTTGTTTTATCTGACCCTGCCCAACCAGCCGGGCGCGCTGCTGGCGGCCTTGCAGCCATTCAATGTGCATGGCGTCAACATGACCTTTATTCAAAGCAGGCCGCTGGTCAACCGGCCTTGGGAATATGCATTTTTCATTGAAACCGAAAATGCGGCATGTCTGGGTGGTGGATCACGGTTGATGGCCGATTTGGAAAAGGTGACCGATGAGTTCCATTGCATGGGTGTGTATCCGCTGGAAAAATTGCCCGGCGAGCCGGAGGGCCGGACTGCGCAGGAAGGGACTGTTTGATGGGCAAGGAGTTGACAATCAAACCGGGGCATCCGCTGCAGGGCCGGGTTGTCCTGCCGGGTGACAAATCGTTGTCCCATCGTGCGCTGTTGTTTGCCGCCATGGCGGATGGGGAAAGCGTGGTGGACCATTTCCTTGCTTCAGGCGTCACGCGGGTGATGGTCAATGCGCTGGGCCAGATGGGCGTGCCGGTGACGGTGGAGGGTGACCGCTTGACCGTGGTGGGTCGCGGTTGGCAGGCCTTGCAATCGCCGGTGGAGCCGTTGCATTGCGGCAACTCCGCCACTACCATACGGCAGCTGGCCGGCGCATTGGCGGCTGCCGGTGTTTCCGCAGTGCTGGATGGTTCGCCGGGGTTGCGGCGGCGGCCCATGGACCGGATTGTCGAACCGCTCTTGCAGATGGGGGTGCCGATTGAGGCCACCGGCCTGGATCAGCGGTGCGCGCCGCTGGTTCTCCATGCGCGCGCCGCCGGCCGGCGGCTTGCCGGCGTGGATTACACCCTGCCGGTGGCCAGCGCGCAGGTCAAGACCTGCATCCTGCTGGCCGGGTTGGCGGCCGGGGGGCCGGTGGTGGTCCGTGAGCCGGCATTGTCGCGCGACCACACTGAACGCATGCTTGCCGCCATGGGCGTCTGCGTGGAGCGCCTGCCGGTGGCGGCGGGTGTTGCCGTGAGGATGGAGCCGCCGGCGGCCTCGTTGAAACCCTTGCGGGTCCGGTTGCCGGGCGATTTTTCATCTGCGGCTTTCTGGCTGGTGGCCGCGCTGGTCACGCCGGGCTCTGATGTGGTTTTGGAGGAGGTTGGGCTCAATCCCACCCGGACCGGATTGCTGGATGTGTTGCGGGAGATGGGCGGTGACATCCGTGTGATGAATGAGCGTCTGGTGGCCGGCGAACCCGCGGGTGACATCAGGGTCGTGTATTCCGCGTTGCATGCGGTGCATGTTCATGGCGGGCGGGTGGTGCGCATGATTGACGAATTTCCGGTTTTCGCCATTGCCGCCATGCATGCGGCCGGGCGGACTGAAGTGCATGACGCGCGTGAGTTGCGGTACAAGGAAAGCGACCGTGTGGCTCTGTTGTGCCGTGAGTTGAAACAGGCCGGGGCGAGCGTTGAAGAATTTGAAGACGGGTTTGCCGTGGAGGGACCTTGTCCGGCACGGGCCTGCCGCGTGCAATCCCATGGCGACCACCGGCTGGCGATGTCATTGGCCGTCATGGGCCTTGCTTCATCCGGGGCGGTGACCGTGGACGGGGCGGAAATGGTGGCTGAATCATATCCCGGATTCGTCGGCGTATTGCAGTCGCTTGGCGCAGCCGTTGAACTCCGGGAAGGCTTGCAACATGCGTGATCCGCGTTTTTATCGTCTGGGGCTGATCGGTTGGCCGGTGGCGCACAGCCTGTCGCCGCAATTGCATGAAACCGCCTTGCGCGCGGGCGGGCTGGATGGCGAATACCGTTTATACCCTGTGCCGCCGCCGCCGGAAGGGGTGCGGGCGATGGAGGCGTTGACGCAGAAGATACGGGCCGGCGAGTTGGCGGGTTTGAATGTGACGATTCCGCATAAGCGCAATATCATGGGCTTTCTGGACGAGTGTTCGCCGCTGGCACGCGCCGTGGGCGCTGTGAATACACTTTTTATGAAAGATGGCCGCCTGTTGGGTGATAACACGGATGTGCACGGGTTTTGGAATGATTTGAACCGTTGGGCCGGTTCCATGGGCCGGTGCTTGCCGGCCTCGGGGATGGCGCTGGTCCTGGGCGCAGGCGGCGCTGCGCGTGCCGCCGTTTATGCGTTGCGCATGCATGGCTGGACTGTGGTGCTGGCTGCACGCCGGCAGGATGCGGCGGAGGCGCTGGCAAAGGATATGCGTGCGGCGTTGGCGTCATCGGCCGCTTTGCAAGCGGTGCCGTTGGATGCAAAGGGGATTGGCGGAGTGCCCGCCACGGTGGTTGTGAATGCCTCGTCGGCTGGCATGGAGCCAAATGTCCGGGAAACCCCCTGGCCGGCCGGCATCGCCTGGCCGCATGGCGCGGTGGTGTATGATATGGTGTATAAACCGCGGTGCACGGCGCTGATCCGCCAGGCCCGCGGGGCAGGCGTTCCCGCCACCCATGGGTTGGGCATGCTGGTGGAGCAGGGTGCGCTTTCGTTCGAGCGGTGGACGGGGTGCCCGGCGCCGCGTGCGGAAATGCATCAGTTGTTTGACAAGGAATAGGAGTGGCGGTGGATAGGGTTCAGTGTTCGGGGTTCAGGTAAGGCTGGAGCAAGAACCACGGATTACACGGATGGAAGATAGGATTTCTTAATTGACGACGCCGAGGCGCAAGATGGAAACGTATCAACGGGTAGTTGAGAATCCGTTTCGGTGTCTATCTTTTCTTGGATTTCCTGAACCCCGAACCCTGAACCCTAACTTATAACCCTTCCTTAATAGGTTTGGAATAAGACTTGTCTGGCATAGAATTTCAGCTTTAATGGATGACACCGGCGGAGTAGTCGGCAAAGCAAGGAGTGGCGTATGAAACTGAGATTTTTGACAGCAGGCGAATCGCATGGTCCGGCCCTGACCGTGATTCTGGAAGGCCTGCCTGCCGGTCTAGCCGTGGATGCGGCGCTGATCACCCGCGATCTGGATCGCCGTCGTATGGGGAGCGGTTCGGGCCAGCGCATGAAGATGGAAAGCGATACGCCGCAGATTCTATGCGGCATCATGGACGGCAAGACCACGGGCGCACCCGTGGCGATCTGCATCCCCAATGCGGATCATGTGAACTGGCAGGGCAAGGCTGTGCCGCCTTTCACGGTGCCGCGTCCGGGGCATGCCGATCTGGCCGGGGCCGTCAAATATGGCTATGGTGATTTGCGGATTGCGCTTGAACGTTCATCGGCGCGTGAAACCGCCGTGCGGGTGGCGGCCGGTGCGTTGTGCCGTCACCTGCTGGAACAGTTTGATATCCATGTGGGCGGCTATGTGACCGCCATCGGCAGTGTTGTGGCGGATGTCGAACCGCTTGCTTTTGAAGAGCGGTTGCATCGTGCGCGCCTGAGTGATGAGAATTGCCCGGATGCTGCGGCGTCGGCGGCCATGTGCAGGGCGATTGACCAGGCCCGTCAGGACCGCGAGACGCTGGGCGGCGTCATTGAGGTGGTTGCCTTGAATGTGCCGCCGGGCCTGGGTTCGCATGTGCAGTGGGACCGCCGGCTGGATGCGGCGCTGGCGGCGGCGGTGATCAGCATCCCGGCCATTAAAGGCGTTGAATTCGGCGCGGCCTTTGAAAACACCCGTTTGCCGGGCACGATGGTGCATGATGCCATTGTCAGCGATGGCCGTGATATCAGGCGCCCCACCCGGCGTTCCGGCGGGGTGGAGGGCGGCATCACAACGGGGCAGCCTCTGGTGATCCGTGCGGCCATGAAGCCCATTCCGACCACGCTGGCGCCTCAGGTGTCGGTGGATCTGGCGAGCGGGAAAACCCGTGAAACCTGTTATGAACGGTCCGACATCTGTCCGGTGCCGCGTGCGGTGGTTGTGGTGGAGGCCATGGTGGCGTACGTGCTGGCCTCGGCATTGCTCGAAAAACTGGGCGGTGATTCGATGGCTGAGCTCCATGACCGGTTTTCGCGTTTGCGGCGCGCGTCTTTGGATGATCTGCCGATGGATGGACATCCGCATGTGTTCTGGCCGAGGCAGGAGGATCAGGCATGAGGTGCGGCGTGTCGTTTCTTTTTTTATATGGCCCGCCCGGTGCGGGAAAAAGTTCGCTTGGCCGCCAGCTGGCGGAGCGTCTGATGATGCCTTTGGTGGATCTGGACCAGGAGATCGAACAGGCCGCCGGATGCCTGATCAGTGATATTTTTGCCCGGGAGGGCGAGGCGGTCTTCCGGCGGATCGAGCGCGGGGTGCTGGAACGTGTTCTGGGCGGAACGCCGGCCGTGGTGGCGCTGGGCGGAGGATCCTTGCTGGATTCCGCCAGCCGCGACATGGTGGAGCGTGCCGGGCGTGTCCTGTGCCTTGAAGCGGATCATGCGACGCTGGAAGCGCGGCTGGGCCGCCACGCGGCTGAACGCCCGCTGTTGAAAAACAATGCGGAGGGCCTTTCCGGCCGGCTGAAGCAACTGCTGGCGGATCGCGAGGCGCATTACCGGTCGTTTCACTGCCGGCTGGATGTGACCCATCTTCCCGTTGAACAGGCGCTGGATGAAGCGCAGATCCGTCTGGGCGCGTTTTTTGTGTCGGGCATGGGCAACGGCTATGCGCTGCGCGTCGGGCAGGGGTGTCTGGAAAATTTGGGCGAGGTCTTCCGGCAGCATGATTGGCAAGGCCGCGTGGCGCTGGTCGCGGATGCGAATACGGCGGCATTGTATGCAAAAAACGTGCGCCAGTCTTTGGAATCCGCCGGGCTGGCGGTGCATGATTTGACATTGGGCGCGGGAGAATCTTTTAAGACCCTGGCAAGTGTGCAATCCTTGTGGGAAGGGTTTCTGGCGGCTGGCATGGAGCGGGGCGACTCGGTGGTGGCGCTGGGCGGCGGGGTGGTCAGTGACATGGCCGGGTTTTCTGCGGCCACCTATATGCGGGGCATCCGGTGGGTGGCGGTTCCCACCACCCTGCTCTCCATGGTGGATGCCGCCGTCGGCGGCAAGACCGGATTTGATCTGCCGCAGGGTAAAAATCTGGTGGGAGCCTTCCATCCGCCGTCCATGGTGCTGGCGGATGTGGATTTGCTGGCCTCGCTGCCGGATGCCGTGTTCAGGTCGGGGCTGGCAGAGGTCGTTAAACACGGGATAATTAATGATCCACAGCTTTTTTCCCTGTGTGCGCAGGGTTGGTCTGCAATCCGGTCCGGCGGCATGGCCGAACTGGTCAGCCGTGCGGTGGCCGTCAAGATCCGTGTGGTGCAGCAGGATCCGCTGGAAAAAGGGATTCGCGCGGCATTGAATTTTGGCCATACGGTCGGACATGGAATTGAGAAAGCCATGAACTACCGTCTTGACCATGGTGAAGCGGTGGCAATCGGACTGGTGGCTGAAACCCGGTTGTCGGAACGCGCCGGCATCGCCGAACCGGGCTTGGCGGGGAAAATATCTGCGGTTCTGCAAAAATTAGGGTTGCCGGTTGCCTGTCCTGCCGGCATGGACCGGGCCGCCATGCTGGCGGCCATGGCTCATGACAAGAAGAGTGCGGCGGGCCGCTTGCGGTTTGCCTTGCCGGTGCGTCCGGGCGAGGTGCGCACGGGGGTGGTGCTGGAGATGACGCCGGAAGAAATGCTCAAGGAGATATGCCCATGAAACGGATACTGGTTTTGAATGGCCCCAACTTGAACCTGCTGGGGGAGCGTGAGCCCGGCGTTTACGGCACGCATGCCCTGCCGGAGATCAACCGCCGTCTGGCGGAATTTGCCGGCACACGGGACATGGAGCTGACCTTTTGCCAGTCCAATGTGGAAGGGGAGCTGGTGAATGCCTTGCATGCCGCGCGCATGTGGGCGCAGGGTGTGGTCTTCAATGCCGGCGGCTATACGCACACCTCCGTGGCTCTGCGTGATGCGGTGGCGGCCATCAAAGTGCCGGTCATTGAGGTGCATCTGAGCAATCCGGCGGCGCGCGAGACGTTCCGGCATGTCTCCCTGCTGGCCCCGGTCTGCCGCGGCTCCGTTTCCGGCTTCGGCTGGCACTCCTATGTGTTGGCGTTGGATGCGTTGGCGCGGCTGGCCGCTGAAGGAGAACCCGCCTGATGTCGGAGCTTGAACTTTTACGGCAGCAGATCGCGCGGATTGATCATGAGCTTCTGGCGGCCCTGCTCGCCCGCCGGCTGGCGGGTCGTGCAATCTCTCGCTATCCGGAGGGGTGCGTGGCGCTGCCGGTGGCGCAGGGGGCCGCGCGGCAGTTGTTTCGCGATTCGCGGCTGACGGATGGCTTGCGCTGGTGTTATCTGGACCGGCTGCGCCGCGAATACGTCCGGAACGTGGTCGCGCATGGCCGTGCGCGGATAAACCCCGAAGTGAAGCTGTTTCAAATTGACGGTTTGGATCAGTGCTGTCTGCGTCTTATTTTGAAGCGGATGGGGTGCGGTGTGCGCGTGGCGGAAGCCAAGGCCTGTCAGGAGCCCGCCCGGTTCGAAAACGCCATCCGTGCCGGCGATCATGCCGCGTTATGGCATCAGATCACCCGTGCGGACGTCGAGCAGCGTGTATATGACCGCGTGCGGAGTGAAGCGCGGTCTCTGGGCGTACGCGGCAGGGCGGGCATTGAAGCCTGGGTGCATCTCTATCAGCAGTGGCTGGTCCCGCTGACCAAGGAGGCCGAGGTCATCGCGCTGTTGGGCTGGCGCGGTCCTGTCGGGTTGGTGTAACGCAGAGAATGTCCTCCGATATGCTCAAGACGGGCAGGTTGCATTTCGGGTGAAAACGGATGCGGCGATCTTGGGTGCTGGCATCGTTGTCGCGGGTGTCGCGCATGTGTATGCAGCGACACCCGCTCCGCCTTGCCATCATCCCAAGCTTACCGCATCTTTTTCACCACAGACACGAAATGCAACCTGCGGTTCGCCTCCATGGCGCGACGCCATGGATTTTCGGGTGTTCGTGGATCAGGGCGGATTCTGGTTTGGACGATGTGCTGTACAGGGTTCCGGGACTCCCTGCGGTCCCGACTCTTTGAGGTCGGAATCCTGCAGGAGACAAAAGCAGGAAAGAAGATTTACCATGTATTATATGGCTCACTCGGAGAGTTCGCCCCACCTGTCGAAACTCTTTTCTTGCGGTTTTACCTAATAGTCTAACAGCCTACAGCCTGATCACCTTCCAGCTTAATTCAGCCACTTGAAGAAGCGGGTGAAATAGCCGCCGGTATAGGCGTCGTAGTAAACAACAGCCACCGCGCGTTTTTCCGCTTCCACGGTTTGGCCGTCTGCAGCCAGCACCTGCGCGCCAAGGATGACGGTGAAAATGTTCTGCCGGAACGTGATCATTCGGACAATATTCCTGAAAATATCTTCCCGCACCTTGTCGTTGGGTTTGTCAAACCCGGGCGATCCCTTGGCGCACCATTTTGCCACAATGGCGTCAATTGGTCCTTTAAGTTCCCCATAGTTTTGAGTAAGGTCGCTGTTGGGCGGTCCGTCCACCAAGTCCTGGAACTGTTTGAATCCTTTCGGGAACTTCCCGCTCGTGTCGCGGCGCTTGATGATGGCATCGGCAAGGGTTTTTGCATCAGCGTCGGTCAGTGAATAAACATTTTGCTCAAATCCGATTTCCATGCCCTTGAAAAGGATGGCCATGGCTTTCGGGTCCGATGTGTTGATCGAGATCAGCCCCTTTGATTTGACGAATGTGTTGGCGTCGCTGGATGTCGGGTTGACGGCAAGCCGGTCAAGCAGTTTGGCGCCTTCGTTCTTGTGCATAAGGTTGATCGTATTCCAATACCATTTGGCTTTTTCTCCAGGGCGCTCACCGTCCAGGTTGGAGCGGTAGACTAGTCCGATATCTGCCACGGTTTTCATGGGTCCGTTTTTGATGAAAATAGGCAATCCCTGCCGCGGGAAAGTGTCGGTATCGGTGCATTTGTTGATTTTGCCCAGTGTTTCCTGAAGGATGGCAGCGCTTCCGTCGCTGTGGGTTTGCCATGCATCTATGCGGCCGTTGGAACGTGGATCATCCACCTGATATCCAAAACCCTCCGGCACTGTTTTCCATATGCCCTGCTGGAATGTGTTGTACATCATGGCGTTGTCGATCTTTTGTTTGCCGGCGCCGAACTGGTGGTCATCCAGCCACACGGTGACGTTGATGGACGGATCATTGGACTGGGTGATGGGGATGGAGGATTGAAAGACTTGAAATTCCGTGGGCGTCGCATAGGCCATCGGTTTGATCGGAAACGTTTCCGTGACAGGTGCGGCTGCGGCTGATTGCTTGACTGCGATGTCCAATGTGTATGTGCCCGAATTCCAAAGGGCGGCGTCATTGGTGGTGACAAAGGGGAACCAAAGCTCGACATTGAACTTGCCGCCCTTTATGGAGATTTCATTGATCAGCGGTGCGGCTTCACCGCCTTCCGTGTGCATATACGCATCGTTGGTAGCATTTTGAGGAAAATAATCTTCATCCAGCCACCCGACGATGATCCATGAAAGGTCATCCGGTCGATCGGATGGTGCGGCGAGTCCTGAGTCTGCGAGAATCGCCTGAATTTTTGTGACCCACCCGTTGAGTGCGGCCTGAGTGTATGTGCCTGCAACCTTGGGCAGGTTGGTGATGCTGTTGATGTTGAACTTGGCGTACATGTTGTAGCCCGGGATGGCCAACGCATTGGTGATTGGCGGAAAATACGCTTTTACGGAGGCTGGTGGCGGTGAGCCGACCGGCAGAAGGAACATATCCGGCGCCGGGTCGTATGAAAAAACAAAGAGGCTGTTGAAGTCTGCCTTGACCCCGGTGTTCATGGTCCTGAGCTCGGGCAGTGTTTCGTACCGTTTGTCAATCGTGCGGTCGTTGATGAAGGAGCTGTAACTGCTGATGTCTTCAGGGAAGCTGGTCAAATCCAGTTCCTCGGGGCCAAGCCGCCCGGCGATATTGAGATTGGTGGCGCCGCCCGCGACGTTGGCATCAATCAATCCGCCGCAGTTGACCACCAGATAGCTGACCCGTCCGATGGTTTTGCCGTTGGCCGTCACGTTTTCCCATCCGACGGTCTGGTTTTTTGCGCCGGTCAGGAACAGGCGGGGGATAAATCCCTCCGCCTCGCTCGATACCATGTCGCTTATGGTCTTGGCGCCGGTTGAGGCAAGGATGTCGAGGGACGGATAATAACGGTCGCCCATATTGTTGGTGACGCAGACCAGGGTGCGGGCGATCGCCGTCTGGATGAGCTGTTCGGCGCGGACATTGCTGACGTAGTTGCGGGCGGCCAGGCGCTCCACGCGCATGGCGATGGCAAACGCCACGCCCAGGATGGTCAGCACGGTCAGCAGCCCCAGCACGATGATCAGGGCCACGCCGCGTTTGCGATGCGAAGGGTTAAGCTTGTCTGTTTCCATGGCCGCCTCCATTTTAAGCTGTTTCCGCCTGCTGCTGTGCTCTGCGGCCGCCTGTTCAACGCGACAGGTAGCCGGTCCGGTCGTTGAAATAAACCCGTGTGGTGAACCGCCGCGCGCGTTTCTCGATAAAGGTGCGCGCATCCCTGCCGTTGCTGATCTCTTTCTGCAGTTGCCGCGCATCGCTGTCGCCCAGCATTTCCAGCATGACATCTACATAGTTGGGCAGGCAGTTGGTGACGTTGGCCGCTTTGATGTTGGGCGCAAGGGAATCGTACGTGTTGGTCGTGACCAGTCCGCTTGCCGTTGTTGTGGGGCTTGTAAAAACCGTGGCTTCACAATTGAAAGCGGTCACGTTTTCGGCGATCAGCCCGTCATTGCCTTTCACGCCGGGGGCGGTGTACCAGTTGGTGTTGTTATAGCAGCGCCAGGAGTTGTCGCCGCCCTTGTCGTAGGCGTAGGTTTCGGATTTGACCAGGTCGTAGGTCTGCCACGCGTTGGTGCGCACCCAGTAGATGATTTGCATGGCCGCGCGCGGGTGGTCGTTCGTGCTTTTGTTCTTGAGGGAGATGAATCGCAGTTCGCTGTTTTCCAGGCCGAACAGCTTCGGGCTGGTGGTGGAGTTGATCAGCGAGAGGGTCAGGTTGCAGGAGACATTGGTGGCATAGGGGTTGGTGTAGGTGCCCGCCACCGCGTATTCCAGGTCGTGCTCGATGATGTTGAGCGCGGCGCGGCCGTCGGCGCTGCAGGTGGCGCGGACGGTGCCTAGCGTCCAGGCCCGGTCGCTTTCGGCGAAAATCTTGGACATGGCCACCACGATGATGGACAGGATGGCGATGGATGCCAGCAGTTCAAGCAGGGTGAATCCGTTTTTTGTCGAATGTGCGCTGCGGTTGTTCATGAAAAGCCTCATCCAGTGTTAAAGGTTTCCCGCATAGGCGAACTCGGAATAAAACACAAAGGCATTAGTCGTGGCCGTGGCCGAATCGTTGCCTTTCCCGGGCCAGACATACAGGGTCACGCTGCGTGGCGTCTGTTCGCTGGCCGTGGCGGGGGTTACGTCAAACTGATACCGCAAGGTGGTGTTCTTGATGCCGGTTACGGTCGTGCCGTCTTTGAGCGCCAGATTTTCAAAGATGTTCGTCTGCAATGAGCCGCCTGTGAAATTCATGAAGGTGCGGCCAACGATGTTTTTTTTCCAGACGCGCGGAAAGGCCACGGGCAGTTTGCGCGTGCTGGCACCGGCGGCAAACTCATTCCAGAAGACTCCAAAATTATTTGTCCCTGACCGCGCCTCCTGCGTGGAATAGGCGCGCAAGGTGTTGAAAGTGGCATCCGCGAAAAAGGCGGCCTGGGTCTCTTCCGATGCCCGGGCGCTGGAGTCCAGGCCGGTGGTTATCAGCGCGAAGGCCGCCAGGACGCCGATGCCGACCACGGCGATGGCCAGCGCGATTTCGATCAGCGTGAAGCCGGTCCGCCGCGGTGTGGTTGCAAGGCTGGCATATGATTTATTCATTTCTTTATCCTCGCATGTTTGCTCGATTTAAACTGACGCACCAAGCTCAAAGGGTTCCCGCACTGGCGAACTCCGAATAAAACACGAACGCGTCCCCGTCTTTCGGGGTTGCTCCATCGCCTTTGCCGGGCCAGACGTGCAGGGTGACGCGGCGCGGCGCCTGCGCATCGGCGGCGGTGACATCGATCCGGTACCTCAGGGTTGCGTTCTCGATTCCGGTCGCGACATTGTCTTTGAGCGCGCCGTTCTTGAAGGTGATGGTTTGCAACGATCCGGCTGTGAAAGGCAAAGGGGCGGGTTTCGCTTTCCAGATGCGAGGGAAAGCCACAGGCAGCTTGCGTGTGCCGGCGTTCACCTCGTCCCAGAAGGTTTTGAAATTGCCCGCCTGCGCCTCCTGCGTGGAACAGACGCGCAATGTGTTCAGGACCGAATCCGCGAAAAAGGCGGCCTGGGTCTCTTCCGCTGCCCGGGCGCTGGAATCCAGCCCGGTGGTCAGCAGCGCGAAGGCCGCCACGGCGCCGATGCCGACCACGGCAACGGCCAGCGCGATTTCCACCAGTGTGAAACCGGAACGTCGCCGTCCGTCTTCAAAGCGGGCCTCTGTTTTGCTCATGGCGCTCACCCTCCTTTGTCCGGAGGTGTCCTTTCAAGGTTACCGTCCGAAATCCGAAAGCGTTTTGGCGCGGCCGGTCACCCTGAAGACCCGGGTGGTGGAGGCGCCGCCTGAATCACGCTTTTCCTCGATGATGATATCCACATCCTGGATGCCGGAGATGTCGCAACTGCCGTCGGTCCTGAAGGGCAGGATGCCGGTGTTCCTGAACGCGACTTTTTCCGCCAGGTAGTTGGTCGCGCCCATCAGCTGTTTTTTGGTTGCATCCGAGGGGTCAGGGTAGCTCCAGACGCAGTAATAGCCCCGGTTCTGTCCGTTCGCGGTGTCGTTGTCATATTGGAACGACGTGGGCATGCGCTTGGTGATGGCATATTGCCGGCATAGCGAGAGGCTCGAGCGCAGGTTCAGCACCGAGCCGCGGAAGCCGGCGACCCGTCCGTAATTCAGGAGCGATGTTGCGGCGATCGACATTAGGATGCCCATGATGAGGAGCACGGCCAGCATTTCGATCAGGGTGAATCCCGATCGTGCGTGCGGGCGGCGTGGGGATGACGGCAGGATTTTCATGGTTGCCAGCTCCTGATGGTTCTGTTGGTGCCGTCTTCTTCGCTGACGGTCCACACGATGACTTCGGCGGAAATATTGCTGGCGGGCTCCGGCGTGCCGGCGTTCACGACGCCGTCACCATCCATGTCAAACTTGGCGTAATAGAAGTAGTCGCCGCTGCCCACGGCGCTGTACCACGGGTTTTGCGGCGCCCCGCTGGCGATGGCGGGGTTGCCCTTGATGTCGCAGCACTTCACGTTGACGGGGTTGTTGCCCGCTAGGACATCGGCCAGCGCGGCGTCGATTTGTTTGGCGCTGTCTTCCGCGGCGTTGGTCGGCCAGTCGTTGTAGGCGCGTTTGTAAATCATGCAGCCGTTGACGATTTCATTGGCCATGACCAGTGCCTTGACCTGGCGCGCGCGCTCCTTCATCTTGGTGATGGCAGGGAAAACCAGTGTCGCCAGGATGCCGATGATGGCCACCACCACCAGCAGTTCGGTCAGGCTGAAGCCGGTGTGTCGTTTGCGGGCGGTGGTCGCTGTCCGGTTCATGGAATGTCCTTTCGTCGCTTACTTGCCCGGGTAAATGGGCGGGATATTGTTGTCGGTATCACCCTTTGAAAACAGCTGGAATGTGTCGGGCGCGGCATTTTTGTCATACGAGTATTGATAATATTGAAGAGTGTCCTTATTGCTCCAGGGATCCGCAAAGTTGCCGCCGCGATGGCTCATGCGGTCCTGCACCGTCTTGGGCAGGCGGGCGAAAATAGTTGAATCCAGCGATGCGGGAAAACATCCGTTTTCAAGCCGGTACTCCTGCAGGGCCGTGGAAATCTCCTGCAGTTCCGTGCGTGCGTTGGATTTCATATAGGCGCGCCGCGCCATCACCCCCGCCACGCTGAACATGCTGACCAGTATCCCGATGATGGCGATCACGGTCAACAGTTCGATCAGGGTGAATGCGCGCCGTTGTTGTTGCTTGTCCATAAAAATCCTTTTGCCGGGATGTTTTTGTTGCTATTTCCCAACAATACCCGTCTCGCCTATGCTCCATGCATATCCTATTCATTCTTATACGCTTTTGAGGGTCGATCGTCAAAGGAATACGCGCGAAATCAGGGAGCGGATTTTCTGGCAATTGCGGCCGGCGTTCGGAGGTCGCCACCCGCGTTTATGCCGGCTCGGCGTGGACGCCTCGCCCCGCCTTTCCGGAGCCTTGACGTTCCGGTGGGCAGAGTGAGTTCTCCGACGCATACCATTCGCGACAGAGATTCGGTATAGAGTTTGCGGACATCGCGTCTGGTTGAATATGTTGCCATCGATCGCCGACCAACGCATGAATGTGTTGGTCGGCTGATGCGTCGCGCAATCTGTGTCTTCAATGCACCGAGTCTATCGCGCAAATATGCCCCCCAAAAAAAGATTCCCAGACTACAGATTTCTGTCCGAATTTTAATGCCTGTTCAGGGCGAATGAGACTCAGTGAGACTAAATGAGACTCTTTTTACGAAGTGGTTTTGTCTCATTTTAGATGTAATTTATTGAATATGAATATGTTATAATGTTTAATAATATTTCAAATGTCGTTTTCGAGTCTCATTTTAATCGTAATAAGTTCCAATAAAACAACTTGCGACTTATTTTGGTTCGTTTTTCGTTTACGGGGCATCTGATGCCATTTACGCTAGAGATTCGGTAAATAAAAGAGGGGGTGGTATATAAAACGCAGCAGGCACGTAGCGCCTGCTGTACCCGGACGAAGTACAGCGGAGCTATGCACCCGCTGCCGCATGAATCGGGGTTTGGAGTGTTCCTCGCCAAGGTGGCGGGGTAAACAGTAAAAGACGCGGCTGCCATACCCGTGAACTTTATACTCAAGCTCTAGCGCAAATGGTATTATCCGTGGTCAAAGATTTTCTTCCTCCTCCATCCCTCCGGCCCATGGTTCCATCATTCCAGTTTTCCATGTGATGCTTTTCGGGACCTCGGGGATAAAAAAACACGGCATGGCGTCATGCCATGCCGTGTTTTATGGTTGCCGTCAATTTACAGGGATTCCGGCACTTTGACCTGGTATAAATAGGTCCCGTTGGTTGGCGGGCTGGTGTCCCATGTTGAATTGGTGCCGTCTGCTGAGCGCGGTATATCCTTGATGTACGCCCAGTCGCCTGTGCCGCTGATATAGGTGGCGCGGTAGAGCTTAAACGCGGCCGTCGGCCCGTTGTTGGTCGTGCCGAACCACACCACCAGGTTGGATGTGCTGGCGCGGCCATCATTGATGAACTTCATGACGGACAGCTTGTTGGTCGGGTTGGTGCCCGCATAGTACTCCTGGCGGCCGGTGTGCCCGTCACCGTCGGTGTCCCGGTCCAGATCGTTGGTGGTCAGGCTGGGGAAGTTGGTGATCCATTTGTCGGGGCCGGATACGGGAGGATTGGTGTCGCCGCCGCCATAGGTGGGGGACTCGGCGGTTGCGACGAAGTCATCCATCATGCCTGCGCCTTGCAGGAACACGCCGGTGAAATAGCGCTTCGGCTTCGTGGGCGCGCCGTATCCGGAATTCGCGCACAGGAAATAAGGGCCGTCCTTGATGTCGGCCACCGGTTCGCTCATCATCGGCGTCTTGAATCCGTCGGGGTCGGTCAGCTCCGTGCCGCCATCGATTTTGACGGTGAAAAAGTGCTCGTAGTCGGAGGAGTCGCCCCATGTTGCGTTCGTTGACGATGACAGGTAGTCAATCATGATGGTGGCGCGGAACCATGCGCTGCTGCTGATGGTGGAATTGGTGAATTCCGTCCAGCTCGGCGGCAGGCGGGCCCATGAGTTGTCGTCGGGATAGGTGGAGTGGTAGATGCAGAGGTGTCCGGCATTGTTCACATACAGCGCCATGCGGGCATCGGCAGGGACGGCAGGTGCGGAATCGAGATATCCGGCCTGGAGCATGGTGTCCACCCAGACCCGGTGGTAGAGTGTGGTGTAAGGCGCGACATCCTGGTAGCGGGATGTGTCAAAGGCGTTGCTGATCGTGCCTGCGATCGCCATGACCTGTGTGTGCAAGCTGTTGGTGCTGGGAAAGCCTGCCACCGGTGTGTAGTTTGTCAGCACGGCCGTGGCCACGGCGCCCGTGCCGGGTTCGCCGGCCCAGCCATCCAGGCCGGTGCCGTTCATATCCACAATGGCCTCGCCGGGGGTGTATTGCTCGAAATCGTTTGTATGGGGAAAGGTTGTTTGCGCCATGACTAAGGATGCGCTTGAACATGCCCAGATGATGGCGAACCTTTTCCAATAGGATGTTCTAAAAATAGTTTTCATAAATTTCGCAACCTCCTTAAAGGGCATACATGATCAAATGTCTGAACTGTAATCTATCCTTATTATCACCACTATTATGCTGGACGGGGATGTGAAGTCAACTTGAATTCATTAAAAATCGTCAAAAACAGAGTTGCGGCAACGATAAGTTGCGCATGATGGGGTGTGTCTGTGTTCAGGGGTCGCAAGTTGCGTCTGGTTGCTGGGTTGCATGATCATGTGCAATTATGGTTTTCGGGTGGTGCCGGTTTATTTTGGGTTGGTATGGCGATCTATGCGCGCTAAACAACCGGGCCTGCTGGGCGTGATGCTTTTTAGGCATGGCATTTGTGGGTGTGTGCGTGAATCTTGTTGCGCGCGGTTCCTTTTCGATCCGGTGTTTTTGCTGTTGTTTTTGATCTGTGAATGAGGTTTATCCATGTGCGGAAAAGGGGATGGGTTTGGTCTGTGTGTCGGCCTGAAAAGGGGCTGAAGATGAAGCGGTTTGATGGAGAAAAACAATAATTTCTGGTTTTTTGTTTTGAAAGTATAAGGTCGGGTATGGTATTTTTTTCAAATCACAACGACGGCAAAAGGCGTGTGCGGGTGGTTGTTTTTTCTTAAAATCAGGAGAATGGAATGAAAATGCCAGGCAGCGCTGAAAGCGGGTGGGCGGTTTTCCTTGTTCTAGTTCTCGTGAGCGCCATGTGTGCGCAGGCCCAGCAGGTGCGCAAGGTGCCTGCCGTCACGCGCGGCGGTGCGCCTGAAGCGCCGTCGTCCGGCGCTCCGGTCGGGAAAATACAAAAGGTGATCGGGACGGGCCGGGATGCGCTTGTGCCGACGCCTGAATATCATGCCGCGGCGGGTGCCGCCGTCAAGCGGCCGGGCACATGGGTTGAAATCAAAACGGTTTTTGACACGGCCCCGGAGTGGGTTGATGAGATTGTTTTCAATTATTATGTCATGACCATGCAGCGTGACAAGGGCAATGCCGTATCGGTTTTCACGGGAACGGTCCGGCATGCGAATGTTGCGCAGGGGCGGGATCATTTCAGCGCCATGTATCTGATGCCGAAAATGCTGTCGCGCTACGGCAGCGTGGTGGCGGTTGCTGTCGAGATGTCCATCGGGGGCGCGGTGGTTGACCTGAAAACAGAGCAGATGCGGAAGCTTCCGGCAAACTGGTGGAAATCACCCGAAGTGATGCAGTCTGCAAAGATAGCGGTGAAGACGGATGCGCTGCTTCCGCGCGAGAAAACACCGTTCGCCTTTGTGAACTGGGACGATTATGAGGGGGCGCAATAGTGTTCAAAGCGGATCGCATCATTGCCGTTGATATTGGCGCAAGCAAGGTGGTCGCCGCCGAGTTCCGCCTGCCGCGGTCCGGCGCGCCCGAGCTGCTCAATTACGGCATTGGCGAGCTGGGCGTCGCGCCCGACAAGGATACCGACGTCTCCGCCTATGTGGTTTCCTCGTTGCGCGAGCAGCTGCATGCGTGCGGCATCAGGCCGGCGCCGCTCTTCATGACGATTTCCGGGCAATCCATCTTTCCGCGCTTCGTCAAATTGCCGCCGGTGACCAGGGATAAATTGTGGCAGATTGTGCGCTATGAAGCGGAACAGAATGTGCCGTTCCCCATCAATGAGGTGGTGTGGGATTACTCCGTGCTGGGCGATTTGATTGAAGGCGATGAGGCCAGCGTGATGCTGGTGGCCGCCAAGCGCGAGAGCGTCGAGCTGCTGACGGACTGTGTGCAGGCGGTGGGCATGGAGCCCGAGGTGGTCGAGGCCGCGCCCATGGCGCTGTATAACGCGGTCCGCTTCAATTATCCCGGGGATGAAGGCTGCGTGCTGGTGCTGGATATAGGCGCGCGCTCATCGGCCCTCATCTTCATTGAGGAAGGCCGCATGTTCACGCGCAGCGTGCCGATTGCCGGCAACACCATCACCCAGGAGATTGCCAAGGAGTTCGATGTATCGTTTGAAGAGGCCGAGACGATGAAGAAGACCCATGGCATGGTCAGCCTTGGCGGCGTGCATGCCTCGGAAAACGCGACGGTGGACCGGATTTCCAAGATCATCCGCAATGTGGTCACGCGCCTCCATGCGGAAGTCAACCGTTCGGTCAACTTTTACCGCAGCCAGCAGGGGGGGAGCCCGCCCCGCATGATGCTCCTGACCGGCGGCACATCGCAGATCCGCAATCTGGATGTTTTTTTCCGCGAGAAGATGAATGCGGTCGTTGAATATTTCAATCCGTTCCAGATGGTTTCCGTGTCCCCCGCCGTGGATGAGCAGCAGATCGCCCGCGATGTGTTGCGGCTGGGCGAGGTGGTCGGGCTGGCTTTGCGCGCGGCCGGTCTGGCGGAGCTGAAAATGAATCTCATGCCGCCGGAATTGGTGGCGCAAAAGCGGTTCCGCCGCCGGCAGCCGTTCTTTGCCGCTGCGGCGGTTGCCTTGCTCCTGGGGGTTTTGTCCTGCTGGTATGGAACGGCCTCTGTGTTGGGGGTCCGCCAGTCTCAGATCCGTGATCTTGACGACCGGATCGGCAACGTGCGCATGATCGAGCAGCATTTAAAGGCCGTGACCAATGAGAAGAAGCTGGCCCAGGCGGATGCCGATTTGATTGCGGATTTGATTTCGCGCAAAACCCGGTGGATTGAAGTGATCAATGCGATCCAGGCCTGCATGCTGGACGGGATGTGGCTGACGTCTATCCAGCCCGTTGCCGCGGAGGGTGACAAGGAGGCGTTGTTTGTTGAAATCAGCGGCAGGGGCTTCCAGGACAAGCTGTTGCTGTCGGACCGGCAGGATGCAACGGCGCTTGAAATTTTCAGGAACCAGTTGCGGGCCTCGCCGTGCTTTAATGAAAAGACGGAAATTGAGCGTGCGCCGGCGGTTGGCACGGGTGCCTATGCGCGCGACTTCACGATCAAAATCGGGCTGAGGAAGCCCATTAAATTGCGGTAGCCGTATCATGAAGGCAAAGAAAAACATCATATTTGTTGCCGGCGGTGTTGCGTTCCTGCTGTTGCTGCTGCTGGCTGGCGCGGCCCTGGTCAACACGTTCATGAGGAAGCGCTCATCGGAGCAGGCGCTGGCGGGAAAACGCATGGAATTCCAGTCGGTGTATGCGACCAAGCCTTTCCCCTCCGGGCGGAATGTGGCGCGCGAGAAGGAAAATGGTAAAAATTTGCGGGCCTGGTTCGTGCAGTTGCTGGATATGGCCCGCAAGGGGCAGGTTGAGCCCTCGGAGCGCAGCCCCTCCAACTTCATGAGCTTGTTGAGCGAAAAACGCAAGCAGCTGGACGGCCTGTCCAAATCCGTCGGCACGGTGCTGCCTGCGGATTTTGGTTTTGGATTTGACCGCTATTTCGCCTCCAGCGGCGCCCTGCCGGCGCCGGATGATGTGCCGCGCCTGACCCAGCAGCTGGTGGTGGTGGACAAAATCAGCATGGTCCTGTTCGATGAGAAGGTGGACCAGATTGATGCGATCGAGCGGGAGGAGTTTGAAGGGGTCGGCGATGCGTCGGGCGAAACCGCCGAGCCGCGCCGGCTCCGGCCCGAGGAAGAGCTTAAAATGCAGGCGGCTAAAAATGCCGGGGTGATGGCGCACGGCGCCTGGTCTGCCAGGTTTCATTTGAAGATCAAAATCAAGGCGCATGAAAAAAGCCTGCTGGGGGTGTTGAACCGGCTCGCGGCGCACGAGATGTTTGTGGTGGTGACCAGCGTGACCACCTCGAAAACGGCGGTGGATGTCAAGGAGGCGGTGGTCAAGAAAACGGTCAATCGTGATGCGTCCGGCGGTGCGGCGGTTCTGGAGCCGGATGCCGCCACGCTTTCGCGGGCGCAGCGCACGGTTTCCGGGCCTGTTGTGGAAGGCCCGATGGATGTGACGATCGAGCTGGATGTGTACCGGTTCAGGAATGTGGCACAGGAAGTGTGAAATTCGCCATGGGAAACATGTTAAAAGAGCAGTATGACAAGCTCCTCGCGGCCGTGATGCTCGCGGTGCTGGCTGCCGCCATCGTGTTTGTGGTCGCGTGGCTGGGCGGTGTCCGTGGCGATCTGGCGGTTTTCAGGAATGAGATCAACGGGATGCAGCCGTTGCACCCCGAAGCGGCCCATGTGGATGTGGCGTCGTATGAAACCGCCCGGGCGATGCTTGGGCAGCCGCCGCAGATCGGCGGTTGGACCAATGCGTTGTTTGTTCCCGAGCTGCGTGTGTGGTGCGTGGACTGCAAGCGGCCGATTTCGTGGGCCGCTAAAAAATGCCCGTTCTGCAACGTGGTGCAGCCGGACGACCGCGAATCCGATCCTGAACGGGATCTGGATGCTGACGGCATAAAAGATGTCTGGGAGCTGGCGCACGGGCTTGATCCGGCCAACTCGCAGGATGCGATGCTGGACCCGGACAATGATGGCTTCTCCAACTATGAGGAATTTCTGGCCGGCACCGACCCCCATGACCCGGCCAGCACGCCGCCCATCATCACCAAATTATATGTGAAGGACACCAAGGCGGAGCCGTTCCAGCTGCTTTTCAAGAGCCGGGTCCGGTTGCCGGACGGATCTGAAAAATACGCGCTGAACACGCGGCAGAACCAGACGTTTTTTGTGAAGATGGGCCAGACCGTGCAGGGGTTCAAGGTCGCCAAGGTTGATGAAAAATGGGTGGAAAAAGAGACCAATGCCGGAAAGCGCCGTGTGGATGAATCCGTCCTGACCTTGAGCCGCAACGGCAAGATGATTCCGCTGGTGATGGGCAAGCTCCGCTCGTACAGCGAGGTCATGGCGGTGCTGGTTTTCAAAATCGACAACAGCGAATTTACGGTCAAGCAGGATGAGCAGTTCGTCCTGCGCGGCGAGAAATACAAGCTGGTCGCTATTGACACGGTGAAGGGTAGTGTAGTAATAGAGCGGGAAACTGATGGTTCGCGCTTAACGATCAATCGTTCCCCGGTTATTGTGAAAACAACTGGAGAGGGGAGTGCGCTTCAATGAAGGAGAAAATCCGGATGACACGTCACGGCAAAAAGTTTTGGGCGTTTTTTTCCGCGTTGCTGGTTATGGGCGGGGTTGGCTACGCGCAGAATTTTGATTCCACATCGTCCGCGGCCCAGGAGGAGATGTTCCTGAATGATGCGACGGCGGCCGGCGGATCCAGTGGCGCTGAACTGACCGCGCTCGATGCGTCAAAAAAGCCGGCTGCATCCGTGCCCGCGTCCGCGGTGGTTGCCGCCCCGGCGGCGACGGACCTGACGCCGGAGGTCCCGGCGGTTGATTCATCGTCTGCGCCGGCTGGTGCTGCGGAACCCGGTGTGGCGACAACGCCGGCGGTCGCAACTGCGGAGGTTGCGCCGGCGGCCAATGCGGCGCCTTACGAGAATGCGGAAGCCCTCTTTGAAAACGAATTTGCCGCCGGCAAGCAAACCAAGGCCGAGGCGGAAAAATTGGCGGCGGTGGCCCCTGCGGCGATCCCTGTGAAGGCGGAAGCGGCGCCTGCGTCCGCGCCTGTGGCGGTTGCCGCTGTGGCGGCACCTGTGACGGAACCCGCACCTGTGAAAACCGCGGTGCCTGTGGCGGTTGCGGTGCAGCCTGCGGCAATCCCCGTGTCCGCGCCTGTGAAAACGGAGGCGGTCAGCGTGGCCACCACGTTGAATGAGCGCGAAATGCTGCGGCGGCGCGCCTTTGAAATGCATGCGCAGGAGAAGCTGGCGGAAGCCGACAGCGCGCTCAAGGCCAGGCATTATATGGACGCCCGCAAGCGTTATGAAGAGGCGATGCGCGCGTTTGACCAGTCCGGTGTGCGCGAGAATGTGCGCGCCCAGTATCTGCGGGCAAAACAGGGGATGGCGGAAAGCTCCTACCAGCAGGCGCTCTTCCTGATGAACGAGGGCGACTATGACCTTGCCAGGCAGATGGCCACCGATGCCTCGTATAACGGGCATCCCCGCTCCGCGCGGCTGGTGGCGGATATTGAGGCCAGGAAAGTGAAGCCCGTGGTGGCGGCCAAGTCGGCTGATCACCGCTGGGAGCAGGAGGACTTTAAAGCCAAGGATCAGACCATCGGCGACAACCTTAAAAAAGGCCGCGAATTTTATCTGGTGGGTGAATACGACAAGGCGCAGAAGTCGTTTGAAGCCGTGCTGGCCAAGGATCCCCATAACGTGTCCGCCATCCGCTGGCGCGAAAAGGTGGCCCAGCGCAAATATGACCGCGCGTCGCAGGAGCTCTCCTCCACCCGTCGCGACATGATGAACCAGGTCCGCGAGGCGTGGAATCCCCGCAATTACAATCTGGAGGAGCTGAAGGACCTCTCGACGACCGGCACCGGCAATGCCCAGACGGATGCCGACCGCATCCGCCGCGACCAGGTCAACCGCAAGATGAGTTCGATCATCATTCCGGAAGTTGATTTCCGTTCCGCCAACATCCACGATGTGATCTCCTTCCTCCAGGAATCCAGTGTGGAGTTTGACCAGACGGCGAAGGAAGGCGAGAAGCGCGGGATCAACATCATCCTGAACCTCGGGTCCTCGGGCGCACCGGCCGCCGCGCCGGCGACAACCGAGCTTTTCCCTGCGGCGGGCGCTACGGCCGAGGCCTCTGCGGCCGCTCCGGTTGATGCATCCAATTCGGCGTTGATCACGTTCAAGGCGCGTGACATTTCCCTTTTTGATGCGTTGAAAATCGTGACCGAAGTTTCGCAGACCAAGTTCCGTGTTGAAGGCAACGTGGTGATGGTCATGCCGGTCGATGCGCCCATCGGCAAGTTTGACACCCGCTCCTATGATGTGCTGCCCACATTGAGTTCCAAGGTGGAGCAGATCAAGCAGGACCTGAGCAAGGGCAAGACCGAGAATACCGGCATCCTTGGCGGCGGCGGCGCTGCTGAAGCCGATGCGTCGGCGAGCGATGGTGGAAACTGGAAGGCGTTCTTCCAGGAAATGGGCGTCCAGTGGCCGGTCGGGTCCGCGATCCGGTATATCCCGAGCATCGGCAAGCTGATGGTGGCCAACACGTCTGAAAACCTTGAAATTTTCGAGAAGCGCCTTGAGGATTTGAATGTGCTTCCCAGCCAGATTGAAATCGAAGCCCGCTTCGTTGAAGTCAAGCAGGCCGATCTGAGTTCGCTGGGTTTTGAGTGGGGCTTGAGCGACAACTGGGAAATAGCGCAGAACAAGAGCGATCCCAGCCAGAAGATTGTCATGAATAAGGGTTCGTTCACATCCGGCAACCGCAATCTTTACCTGGATACGTCGACGGATGCGGGCGCGGTTCCGTCTGCGATGACCGCGGGTGCAGCGGACGTGACCCGCAGTGCGCTCAATAAGCTGCCACTGGCTGACAGCGTGATGTCCGTGGCGTCGGTGTTGACCAATCCGGAGCTGTCGTTCGTGCTGCATATGTTGCAGCAGAAGGGCAACTCGGACCTGCTTTCCGCCCCCAAGGTGACCACCCAGTCCGGTCAGCCCGCCACCATCAAGGTGGTGACGGAGTACCTCTATCCTGCAAACTATACCGTGGAGTTCCCGGCGGCGGCCGCCGGGACCGTGACCGGTTCGTCCACGCCTGCGTCCACCGTTGCCGCCGTGCAGCCGACTGAATTCACCCCGAAAGAGGTGGGCGTTATTCTTGAGGTGACGCCTGAGGTCAGCGCCGAAGGCGGCCAGCTCATCAACCTGAAGATGAGCCCTGAGGTGGTGACGGATCCGACATGGAAGGATTATGGGTTTGATTATGCCAGTGGCGGCGCTGACAACAAATTGCTGCACGCCCCTATGTTGATGCCCTTCTTCCATACGCGTAAAATTGATACGACCATCTCCATCTATAATGGTGCGACCGTGGTGATGGGCGGCATGATCACCGAGGCGCGGACGGAAACCGATGACAAGGTGCCTTTCTTTGGCGACATCCCGGTCATTGGCCATCTCTTCCGCAGCAAGAGCGATAGCAGCGAAAAACGCAACCTGCTGATCTTTGTCACTGCGCGGCTGGTGGATCCGTATGGTCGGGCAATTGGCAGGCAGCAGGCGATGGCCACCACCATTGCCGGTGCGCAGCCGTAAGCGCCATGGCCTTGCGCCGGATGGTTCTAGTTGACGGGACTGCGGCGCTCTATCGTGCCTTTTATGCCATTCCTGAATTGACGGGCCGCGATGGCCAGCCTGTCAATGCGGTGTTTGGCTTTGTCCGGATGGTCCAGCAGCTCCGCCAGGTGTGGACTCCCTCCCATTGGGTGGTCGCGCTTGACGGGGGGCTGTCGGAGCACCGGGTGGAAAAGTGTCCGGAGTACAAGGCGCAGCGTCCTTCCATGCCGCAGGCGCTGAAGGATCAGATTCCCCTGGCGCATGAGTTCCTGGCCAGCGCGGCTATCCCCTGGTTGTGGCAGAAAAAGGTGGAGGCGGACGACTGGCTGGCTTCGCTCACGGGTTGGGCGGGTGCGCAGGTTGACGAAATCCTGATTGCCACTTCGGACAAGGATATGTTCCAGCTGGTGACCGACCGGTGCAGGATCGTGCCGCTGGCCGGGAAGGGCGAAGCCATGGGCCCGCTTGAAGTGCGTGAAAAAACAGGCGTGGCTCCGGAGCAGATTGCACCATGGCTGGCGCTGGTGGGCGACGCGGTGGACAATATTGACGGCGTGCCCGGCATTGGCGCCAAGACAGCGGCGCGGCTGCTGGCGGAATTCGGCTCGGTGGACGGCATTTATGCGGATCTGCCGCGGGTGGGCAGCGCCAAAATCCGGATGGCATTGGCGGCGCACCGGGATGTGGTGATGCGCAACCTTGAACTGGTCCGTTTGAAGGCTGATTTGCCGTTGCCGTTCGATGGCCGGGATGCGGTCGTTGTGGCCGCGCCGGATATTGGCCGGCTGTCGAATTTTTATGAAGCCATGGGGTTCCGATCCCTGCTGGAGACATTGCGGCAGCAGTCGCTGTTTTAAGGGTTCCGGCCGCCGGGATGCGCAGGCGGAAAAAGATTCATCGGAAGCGCGTGGCTTGGATGGTTAGGGTTCAGGTTAAGAGGGGAAATGCCACCTTTTACCATGAATGGCGGGGATGATGGCGCTTTCTTTCATGGATTTCCTGAACCCCGAACCTTGAACCCTGAGACCTGGTGTTCATGATGATATTAAAAAACCAGTTGACGGCAGGCTGATTTGTGATAACTTACCACCACCATTCTTCAAATCAAGGCGGGGCCTTTGCCCGGCTCAAATGCGCAATCATTGAAAATTCCAAGCCCTTGTCTGCGGTTTTCTGAACCTTGGATCGTGGCGGTTGCAGATCTTCTTCATAAACTCGGCCAAAAGCAGTGATGATCAAAATTGCGATAACTGGCGGCATTGCCTGCGGCAAAACTGTGCTGGGCACAATGTGGGAAAGCATGGGAGTTCCTGTCTGTGATACCGATGTCGTGGCGCATGCGCTGATGGAAAAAGAGGGTGCGGCGTGCGGCCCGGTTGCTACCTTTTTTGGTCCGCAGGTGGTTGGTTCCGATGGCGGGATTGACCGGCGGAAGCTTGGGGCGCGGGTTTTTGCGGATGAGTCCGCGCGCGGACAGTTGAACAGGATCGTGCATCCGCTGGTGATGGCGGAGGTGTCCCGCTGGCTGGACCGTCAGGCGGGTCCGGTTTCGGCCGTGCTGGCGCCGCTTCTCTATGAGGCCGGGCTCGATCAGGGTTGGGATGCGGTGGTGTGTGTGGCGGCTTCGCGGCAGACGCAGCTCCAGCGGCTGCGGGCGCGGGGGCTGACAATGGCCGATGCTGAGCTCCGGCTGTCCGCCCAGTGGCCTGTTGCGCGCAAGATGGAACGCGCGGATTATGTGGTTGTGAACAATGGTTCTCTAGATGTTTTGCGGGAACAGGCCGGGCGTGTGTTGAACAACATTCGGGAAAGGTGATTATGCCAGAAAGATACTCCAGTCATTCGGGTCGGCGGCCCATGCGGCGCATGCCGCGTCGCGGGATGGATGCGAAGCCAGGTGATGATGGGCGCGTGTGGGAGCCGGGAACAATGCCGCCGCCGTCCTCTGCGCCGGCCCCGGCGGGTGACCTGCCTCCTGTGAATGGCGATGTCCCGCCGCCGGCTCCGGCCGCGGAGCCCGGCGCCGCCAGGGGCGCGCAGCCGTCCTTGAGCCTGTATGAGCTGCAGCATGAGGGCATGCCGGAGCTGAACCGCCGCGCGGATACGCTGGGGCTGGTGGATCTGGGCGCCCTGCGCAAGCACGAATTGATTTTCGAAATCCTCAAGGCGCATGCCCGCCACAACGGGATCATGTTCAGCAAGGGGGTGCTCGAAATCCTGCCCGATGGGTTCGGCTTCCTGCGTTCCCCCTTCAGCAATTATCTGCCTTGTCCCGAGGATATCTATGTCTCGCCCTCGCAGATCCGGCGCTTTTCGCTGCGCACCGGTGATTCCGTGGAAGGCGAGATCCGCGAGCCGAAGGAAAAGGAGCGCTTTTTCGCGCTGCTGCGGGTGGATAACGTCAACGGCGACGCGCCGGAGAAAACCCGGCACAAGATCCCGTTTGAAAACCTGACGCCGCTTTTCCCCGAGCGCCGCATCCGGCTGGAAACCACGGCGGATGAGACCTCCATGCGCGTCATGGATATTTTCACGCCGATCGGCTTCGGCCAGCGCGGCCTGATTGTGGCGGCGCCCCGCACCGGCAAGACGGTGCTGATGCAGAAGATCGCCAACAGCATCTCCGCCAACCATCCGGACTCCCAGCTGATCATCCTGCTGATCGACGAGCGGCCGGAGGAGGTGACCGACATGGAGCGCAACACCAAGGCGCAGGTGCTCAGCTCCACGTTTGACGAAGCCCCGGAACGGCATGTCCAGGTGGCGGAAATGGTGATTGAGATGGCCAAGCGCATGGTGGAGTCCGGGCGGCATGTGATCATCCTGCTCGACAGCATCACCCGCCTGGCGCGGGCCTACAACACCGTCCAGCCGCATAGCGGCAAGATCCTTTCCGGCGGCGTGGATTCCAACGCGCTGCACAAGCCGAAGCGCTTTTTCGGCGCGGCGCGCAACATCGAGAATGGCGGCAGCCTGACGATCATTGCCACGGCGCTGGTGGAGACCGGTAGCCGCATGGATGACGTGATCTTCGAGGAATTCAAAGGCACCGGCAACATGGAGCTGTGCCTGGACCGCACGCTGGTGGACAAGCGGATTTTCCCGGCCATCAACATCGAGAAGTCCGGCACGCGCAAGGAGGAGCTCCTGCTGCACCCGGATGAGCTCGCCAAGATCTGGATCCTGCGCCGCGCCATCAATGGCGTGCCGCCCGTGGAATCCATGGAGATGATTGTCAACCGGCTCAAGAAAACCAAAAACAACGTGGAGTTCCTGATGTCATTGAAAGAGTAGCCGGGTTGTGCTCTAATGAGGCAGTAGTGTTTTTTTGCATTGGGGAAGCGTGCAGACGATATGTGAAGCAAGAAAGGCGGAAGAGGGCATGAAAGTGGTTGTTGAGCATACGGGGCCTTGCCGCAAGACGCTGAAAATCAGCGCCGCGGGCGGGGAGCTGCAGGGTGATTTTGAGAATGTGATCGCGGGCTTTATGCGCGACTCGCAGATGCCGGGGTTCCGGGCGGGCAAGGCGCCGCGCGCACGGGTTGAGAAATATTACGAAAAAAGCATCCTCGACGCCGTCAAGGATGAGGCCTTGCCGCGCTTGTACCGTGAGGCGGTGCGCGAGCAGAAGGTGATGCCGGTCTCGATCATTGATGTGAGCGGCACGAAGTTGAGCCGGACCGAAGGCATCCAGTTCACCGTGCTGGTGGATGTCCCGCCGGAATTCAAGCTGCCGGCTTACAGGAAGCTGTCCGTCAGGGCCGAGCCGGTTGCGGTGGCCGATGACGAGATGCAGCAGGCGTTCGACCGCATGATCAATGCGTTTTCACGGTTTGAGGATGTCACCGACCGCGCGGCCGAGGATGGCGACCTGGTGCAGGTGGATTATAGCGGCACCTGCGGCGGGCGGCCCATGAAAGAGGCGGTTCCCGTCGATGCCGGGCTCGGCGAAGGCAAGGATATGTGGGTGGTGCTTGGCGAGCGGGAGTTCCTGCCGGGGGTGGCCAAGGCGCTCATGGGCGTCAAGACCGGTGAGACGCGCACGCTCAGCTGCGAATTTCCCGCTGATTTCCGTGTGAAGGAAGCGGCCGGCAAAAAAGCGGACTACACCCTGCAGGTCAAGGCGGTGCGGCGCCGCGTGAAGCCGGAGATGAACGGGGAATTCTTCAAGCGCATGGGCCTTGAATCCGAGGAAGGCCTGCGCAATATGCTGCGCAGCGATCTGCTGGCGCGCAAGGAGCAGGCGGAAAAGAACCGCCAGAAGGAAGAGCTTGTCAAAAAGCTGCTGGCCGAGACCGCCATGGAGGTGCCGCAGAGCGTGGTGGATGAGGAGACGCAGCACGAGATCCGCGGCATCCTGCAGCACATTGTGCGGCAGGGCGCCACGCGGCAGCAGATCCAGGAGCAGCAGAAGGATATCATTGAGACCGCCACGCGGAACTCCAACGAGCGCGTGCGCATGACGTATATCCTCAGCCGGATCGCGGCCGAGGAGAAGATTGAAGTGACGGATGAGGAAGTGGCGCTGCGCGTCCAGGCCATGGCGCAGAATTACAGCATGCCGGTCGAGAAGATGAAGGCCGAGCTGGACCAGAAGAACGGCATGGAGAACCTGCGGAATGATCTGCGGATTGAAAAGACCCTTGATTTCCTGCAGGGCCAGGCCGTCAAGAATGGATAACCGTTAGCGCAAGGAGAGGGTGGCATGAATAGCAACAGTCAGTTGATACCCATGGTGATCGAGCAGACGGGCCGCGGCGAGCGCGCCTATGACATCTATTCCCGGTTGCTCAAGGACCGGATTATTTTTGTCGGCACGGCGATCAATGACGAGATCAGCAACGTGATCATCGCGCAGCTGCTGTTCCTCCAGGCGGAGGATCCGGAGAAGGATATCAATATGTATGTCAACTCCCCCGGCGGGTCGGTCACGGCGGGGCTGGCCATTTACGACACCATGCAGTTCATCAAATGCGATGTGGCCACCTACTGCGTGGGGCAGGCGGCCAGCATGGGCGCGGTGCTGCTGGCGGCGGGCGCCAGGGGCAAGCGGTTTGCCCTGCCCAATGCCCGCATCATGATCCACCAGCCGTGGGGCGGGGTGGAGGGGCAGGCCTCGGACATCAGCATCCAGGCGCGGGAGATCCTGCGGCTCCGCGACCGCTTGAACCAGATCCTGGCGGCGCACACCGGCAAGGACATCGCCACGATTGAGAAAGACACCGACCGTGACAATTTCATGATCGCCGCCGAGGCCTGCCAGTATGGCCTGGTGGATGTCGTCATGCAGAGCCGTAAAGACCAGAAGGCTAAACCCGAAGGCAGGCCCGAGGAAAAACCGGACGAAGGCAAATCTGAAAAGCCGCGCGGCAAGGGGAAATAGGCATGGCGTCAACCACAGATAAAAAACCGCCGGTCTGCTCATTTTGCGGCCGGCCCCCGGCGCGGGGCAGGCAGCTGATTGCCGGGCCCGGCGTCAACATCTGCCCCGATTGCGTGCAGACCTGCCAGGGGATGTTGAACGACACGCAGGCGTCTGCGGCGCCCAAGCAGGACCATGCGGCGGCGCTGAAGGTTCCCAAGCCGCACGAGATCAAGGAATTCCTTGACCAGTACGTGGTGGGGCAGCATGAAAGCAAGAAAGTGCTTTCCGTGGCGGTGCACAACCATTACAAGCGCCTCAAGCAGGCGACCGCCTTCGCCAAGGACGACCCCTATGCGGCGGTTGAGATCGAGAAAAGCAATATCCTGCTGATCGGCCCGAGCGGCAGCGGCAAGACCATGCTGGCGCGCACGCTGGCCCGCATGCTGGATGTGCCTTTCACCATTGCCGATGCCACCACGTTGACGGAGGCCGGCTACGTGGGCGAGGATGTGGAAAACATCCTCCTGAGCCTCATCCAGCGCGCCAACTTTGATATCCCCCGCGCCGAGCTGGGGATTGTCTACATCGACGAAATTGACAAGATCGCGCGCAAGACGGAGAACGTCTCCATCACCCGCGATGTGTCCGGCGAAGGCGTGCAGCAGGCCTTGCTGAAGATTCTGGAGGGCTCGGTGGCCAATGTCCCCCCGGGCGGCGGGCGCAAGCATCCCCAGCAGGAATACCTGAAGATCAACACCGACCACATCCTGTTCATCTGCGGCGGCGCCTTTGTGGGGCTGGACCAGATCGTCAAGCGGCGCCTCGGGCGCCGGACGGTGGGCTTTGGCGCGGAGATGGCCGCCAGGGGCGCCGCCGCCGCCAATCCCGCCCTCATGCCGGTGCAGCCGGAGGATTTGATCCATTACGGCATGATCCCTGAATTCATCGGGCGGCTGCCGATTGTTTCCGGGCTCTCCGAGCTGACGGAGGACGAGCTGGTGCGCGTCCTGGTGGAGCCCAAGAATTGCATGGTCAAGCAGTACCAGAAGCTCATGGCCATGGAAGGCATCCAGCTCACCTTTGCCGACGGCGCCTTGCGTGAATTGGCCTCCCTGGCCATCAAGCAGAAAACCGGCGCCCGCGGCCTGCGCGCCTGTGTTGAAAAACTGATGCTGGATGTGATGTTTGAAGCGCCGCGCAAAACCCGTTCAGGCGCCTTGCAGATCACACGGCAGATGGTCCGTGACCAGAACATCAACCTCGATGGGTTGGCCGGGGAACGCCGCATCGCCTGATGTCTTCCTGTTGGCGGGTTTTGTCCACTGGATTTGGGTGAGTTTTGTAAATAAAAAAAATAAAAAACTTCTTTTAATTGTTAAGAATAAGACGATAATATATACCACTTATAATTAAAGATACATAATGCGTAAGCGTATTGAATCATGAAATAAGGGTGTATTATGCGCAAAGTTGATAAAACCAAAAAACGGGCATCCATTACGGATGCGGCATTCATTGCATTTGCCAGGCGGGGCGTGGACCGGGCGACGTTGATGGATGTGGCCAAGGAAGCGGGCATCAGCGCCGGGTTGATCTGCTGGTATTTTGAGAGCAAGGACCAGCTGGAGGACGCGACCTTCAAGGTTCTGGTGGAGCGGCGGATCAAGTTTTTCGAGAAATACACCGAGGGGACCCTGTCTGCGCGCGAGAAAATCGCGGGGCTGTTCCGTGCCACGATCAATGATTTCAAGAAATCCGACAGCATGGCCTACATGCGCTTTGAACTGGCCGCCGGACTGATCCGGCATGCCCGCTTCCGCGAGATGTTCCTGGAGCAGGACCGCCGCTGCGTGGCGATGGTGGTCCAGGTGGTGCAGGACGGCATCAAGGCCGGTGATTTTGCCGCCAATACCGATGCGCGCAAAGTCGGCCGCACGCTGGTTGCGCTCCTTGACGGTTTCTGGACGCAATGGACGGATATCGGGTCACCTGCCGAGTTTGAGGCGCTGGTCATGGATTCGATGCAGCGCTATCTGGGCATGTATTTGAAGGCCTGAACAACAGGAGCATGAAGTGGCGGCCGTGCCGGTCAGTCCGGCGCTGCCGCCTTTTTTTTGTCTGGGCGTTCCTGTGATCTTGCTTTGCCCCGCCTTTCCGGAGCTTTTACTTTCCGGCGGGTAGGGCGAGACCTCCGGGCGAGCCGTCTTTAAATTCATAATTCATCCTTCATCCTTTCTCCCTCCTATCCGTGCCATCCGTGCTATCCGTGGTCAATTTTCCTTCTTTTGTCTTTTCCCAACCATCAAACTATTAAACCATCCAACCTGTAAACCCTCCTATCCGTGGTTTCTTTCTTCTTCTTGCCCGAACCCCGAACCCTGAACCCTGAACCCTCTGCTGCCTGCCTGAACCCTGCACCGTTTCTTTCCGCTCGACATTCCGCCGCCGTTTTGAAAGATTTTCCACATCTTTGTTGTATGGCGCATGTGCCGGTCATTGAGGTAGACTCAGAACATGCGACAAAGGGGCGGGGCGAAATATATGGAAAAAATGACATGGTTTGAAAATGGCGGTGTCACCTCGCCGCGCGGCTTCAATGCGGCGGGGGTGCATGCGGGGATCAAGGCGGATAAATTGGACATGGCGCTCCTTGTCTCGGACCGGCCGGCGGTGATGGCGGGCATGTTCACCCATAACCGGATACAGGCCGCGCCGGTCAGGCTGTGCCGCGCGCGCCTCAAGTCCGGCCGGGGCCGTGCCATCGTCATCAACAGCGGCAGCGCCAATGCCTGCACCGGCGCCAGGGGCCTGAAGGATGCCGCGGCCATGGCCCAGTTGACGGCCCGGGCGCTCAGGTGCGAGGCCCGCAGCGTGTTCATGTGTTCCACGGGGACGATTGGCAAGCCGCTGCCGATGGATAAGATCGCGCATGGCGTCCAGTTGGCGGTGGCCGCCCTTTCCCCCACCGGCGGCGGCACGGCGGCCCGCGCGATCATGACCACGGACACGGTGCCCAAACATGCGGCCGTGGAGGTGAAGGTTGACGGGATTCCCGTGCGTATCGGCGGCATGGCCAAGGGCGCCGGCATGATCTCGCCCAAGCTGGCGACCATGCTGGTGTTTTTGACCACCGATGCGGTGGTCGCCCGTCCGGCGCTGCAGGCCTGCCTGCGCGATGCCGTGGGCCTGAGCTTCAACCGCATCACCGTGGATGGCGATGAGAGCACCAACGACACCGTGCTGCTGATGGCCAACGGTGCGGCGGGCAACCGTCCGCTGCGGCCCGGCCATAAGGACTGGCCGGTGTTTGCGGCGGCCCTGCGGAAGCTGACGATGGAGCTGGCGGCTAAAATCGTCAAGGATGGCGAGGGGGCCACCAAGTTCGTCACGGTGACGGTGAAAGGCGCGCGCACCGGCGCGGATGCCGACCGCGCGGCGCGTGCGGTGGCCAATTCGCTGCTGGTGAAGACCTCCTGGTTCGGCATGGATCCCAACTGGGGCCGCGTGATCGCCGCGGTCGGGTATAGCGGTGCGGCGGTGCGCGAGGACAAGGTCGGCATTGATTTTGAAGGCGTGCCCGCGGTGAAAGGCGGGTGCGTCGCGCCCGGATTTTCGCTGGAGCAGCTGGAGGCCATCCTGCAGCGCCCGGCGTTTGAAATTACCGTGAATTTGCATTTGGGGCGGGGGGCTGCCACCGTGTACACTTGCGACTGCAGCGAGGAATATGTGAGGATTAACGCGTCGTACCTGACCTGAGGGTCCGGCGGCGCGATGGAGCGGAGGCGACATGAAGCGGATGATTGAAAAGGCGGACGTGCTGATCGAGGCGCTGCCGTATATCCAGCGGTTCCGCGGCGAGATCATTGTGGTCAAGATCGGCGGCAGCACGCAGGAGGATCCGGCCCATGTGGAGCGGATCCTCACCGATGTCACGTTCATGGAGAGCGTCGGCATGCGGCCGGTGGTGGTGCATGGGGGCGGCAAGGCGATCACGCGCAGGATGAAGGAGGCCGGCATCGAGACCCGGTTCGTCAAGGGCTTGCGGGTGACCTGCGGCCGGACCATGGAGGTCATCGAGCAGGTGATGAACGGCGAGATCAATCCGGCGCTGGTCGCGGTCCTGGAGAAGACCGGCGCCATGGCGCGCGGCATCCCGGGCGAAAGCATTTTCAAGGTGACCCGGAAGGCTGAAAAAGATCCGGCCACCGGTGAAGTGTTCGACTGGGGCTTTGTCGGCGAGCCGCACGAGGTGGATGTGGAGCCGGTCAAGGCGTTGCTGGCGCGCGGCATTGTGCCCGTGGTGACGCCGCTGGGGCGGGACGCGGCTGGCCAGGTTCATAATGTCAATGCGGATAGCGCGGCGGCGGTTTTAGCCGCGGCGCTCAAGGCGCGCAAGCTGGCGTTTGTCACCGATGTGCCGGGCCTGATGCGGCGGCCGGATGATCCGGACTCCATCCTCTCCACGCTGAAGGTCGGGGATGTGGAGGATTTGATCCGCGAGGGTGTGATTGATGGCGGCATGCTGCCCAAGGTCCAGGGCAGCGTCGCTGCGCTGCAGGCGGGTGTGCGGAAGGTGCATATGATTGACGGCCGGATGCCGCATTCGTTGTTGTTGGAAATTTTCACCGATAAAGGGGTGGGAACGGAGATTGTCTGGAATGACCAGGAGTGATGAGATTGTCGAGAAATACAAGGCGCATGTGATGCCCACCTACAGCCCCGGCCTGGTGCTGGTGCGTGGCAGGGGCACCCGGGTGTGGGATGCCGCCGGCAAGGTGTATCTGGATTTCGGGGCGGGCATTTCGGTGCTCAACGTGGGGTATTCCCACCCCCGTGTCGTGGACGCCATCCGCGAACAGGCCGGCATGCTGATACATGCCTCCAACTATTATTACACCGAGCAGGCCGCCCTGCTGGCCGAAAAGCTGGCCGCGATCTCGCTGGGCGGCAAAAGTTTCTTTGGCAATTCCGGCGCGGAGGCCAATGAGGGGCTCATCAAGCTGGCGCGCCTGTGGGGCCATGACCGGGGGCGCCATGGGATCGTGGCCATGAAAAAGTCGTTCCATGGCCGGACGCTGGCCACCGCCGCGGCCACCGGGCAGGCGAAGGTCCAGAAAGGTTTCGAGCCCATGCCCGCCGGATTCTGCCATGCGGATTATAATGACCTGGATTCGGTGGCCGCGTGCGTGGACGATAAAACCGTGGCCATCTTGCTGGAGGCCGTGCAGGGCGAAGGCGGCGTGATCCTGGCGACGGACGAATTCATGCGCGGCGTCCGCACGCTCTGTGATGGGCACGGGTTGCTGATGCTCTGTGATGAGGTCCAGTGCGGCATGGGCCGGACCGGATTCTGGTTCGGGTATCAGCACTCGGGCGTCGTGCCGGACGCTTTCTCCACGGCCAAGGCCCTGGGTAGCGGCCTGCCCATCGGCGCGGTGGTGAGCGGCCCCGGGCTGGCGGATGTTTTCCAGCCGGGCAAGCATGGCAGCACGTTTGGCGGCAATCCTCTGGCCTGCGCGGCGGCTTTGGCGACCCTGCAGGTGATCGAGGATGAGGACCTGGTCAACCGGGCGGCAAGCATGGGTGCGACCTTCATGGAGGGCCTGCGCGGCTTGATGGCCGGGCACCCGCAGATCAAGGAGGTCCGGGGCCGCGGGCTGATGATCGGCATGGAGATGGATGCGCCCGTCAAGGATCTGGTGGCCCGCCTGGCGGATATGGGCCTGCTGGCCCTGGCGACCGCGGAGACGGTCGTGCGGTTCCTGCCGCCGTTGAATGTCAGGGCGGAGGAGGTGGCCGAGGCGCTCGAAATTTTGGACGATGCGCTGGCGGAAATGTCCGGCGCGCCGCAGGCGGATTGAACGGGAGGCATGATGAAACTGCATGAATTGAAAGGTTTGAAGGCGGGCATCTGCGTGTCGGGCGGGCTGGACAGCCGGACCGTGACGCGCAAGCTGGTGGACTCCGGCGTGAATGTGACCTGTTTCACCGCGGATCTGGGGCAGCCCGACGAGGTGGATATCCGGGATGTCGTCGCTCGCATGGCGCCGTGCGGGGCGGAGACGGTCGTGGTGGACTTGAAGCGCCAGATGGCCGAGGCCTGTTTCGAGGTGCTGGAGGCCCAGGCCATGTATGATGGCGGCTATTGGAATTCCACGGGCATTGCGCGGGCCGTGACGGTGCATGGCCTGCTGCCCGAGATGCGCCAGCGCGGCTGCACGGTGCTGGTGCATGGCGCGACCGGCCGCGGCAACGACCAGATGCGCTTCGAGCGCTACACCAATGTGTTGGCGCCGGACATGAAGGTCTATGCCCCCTGGCGGGATGCGGAGCTGCTGCGCGAATTTCCCGGCCGGACCCAGATGGCCGGATACCTGGCCGCCCGCGGCATCGCCGCGCCCGTCGGCGGCAAAAAGAAGTATTCGACGGATGCCAACCTGGCCGGCCTTTCGCATGAGGCCGAGGACCTGGAGAGCATGGAGACCGCGATGACCATCGTCCAGCCCACCATGGGCGTCTGGCCGATGCAGGCGCTGGACCGGATCGAAAGCGTGGCCGTGCATTTTGAAAAAGCGCGGCCCGTGTCGATCAATGGTGAGCCGGTGTCCCCGGTGGAAGCCATGCGGCTGGCCAACTTGATCGGCGGCCGCAACGGCATCGGCATGAAGCATGCCCTGGAAAACCGGGTCGTGGGCACCAAGAGCCGCGGCGTGTATGAGGCCCCCGGCATGGAGCTGCTCGGCACCTGCCTGAAGTTTTTGTATCAGGCCACCATGGACCGCCGCGCCACGCTGCTCTTCCAGCAGCTTTCCAGGCTGGTGGCGGATCAGATTTATGACGGCCGTTACTTTGATCCGGCGGTCCAGGCGGCGCGCGCGGCCATTGCGGTCCTTTCGCAGCATGCCACCGGTACCGTCAAGGTGGGGCTGTTCAGGGGCAACATCCTGTTCGAGGCCCTCACCGGTGTGCGGGCCTCGCTTTATAACGAGGCGGATTCCTCCATGGAGGCCAGTGCCGGCTTGAACCCCGTCAGCTCGCAGGGCTTTGCCGAGATCCAGAGCGTGGAAGCCAAAATGATGGCCCGCGCCGGGCAGATCAGGGTTGGTTAGGAAGTTTAATGGTTGAAGGGTTAGATGATTAAGATCGTAGGGGTCAGGGTTCGGGGTTCAGGCAAGCAGAAGAAAGAAACCACGGATAACACGGATGGCACGGATAGGAAGCAGGGGCCAGAAAGTGGACGATAGAATTTTTCGGCTGCTGTCTCCTGTCTTCTCCAGTCTGGCCTGAACCCTGAACCCTCCAACCCTTAAACCAGTAAACCTAAAACCCTCCTATCCGTGTTATCCGTGCCATCCGTGTAATCCGTGGTCAATCTGTCTTCTCCAGTCTTGCCTGAACCCTGAACCCTGAACCCTTCTTCTTGTGCGGCGCGCGATTCCGCAAAAAAAAGACACCGTTCCTGTTGCACAACCTGAACAAAACGTTAGAATAGCGGCGAAACTTGGCTATGCTCTTAAATGAATAAGCGGATTCATATTGCGCTGGTGTACAACGCCATGATGCCTGCGGAGGCCGAAAATCCGGAGGATCGCGGCAGCGTCAGTGATTTGCGCAGGACCATGCAGCTCATGGCGCGGGTCTTGCGCAAGCTCGGCCACAAGGTCACGCTGGTCCCGCTGGCGCAGGAGCTGCTCTCCTTCCAGCGCAAGCTGCAGCGCCTCAAGCCCGACGTGGTGTTCAACCAGTATGAGGACATCGTGCATGGCGCGCTGTATGAGATGCGGCTGGCCGCGCTGGTGCGCATGATGGGCTTCCCCATGACCGGGTCGCCCGCGCTGGCGCTGGGCTTGTGCCGCTACAAATATATGACCGCCAGCCTGCTGCAGGGCGCCGGGATCGCGATCCCGCCCGACACCTTTGTGCTTGAGCGCATGGCCGATGCCGAGGGGCACCGCTGGCATTTCCCCATCATCATCCAGCCCGCGCAGGAGGATGCCGGCATCGGCCTGGACCGTGAATCGGTGGTGCATTCCAAGCGCGCGCTGAAGGACCGGTTGCGCCATATCCTTGCCGAGTTCCACCAGCCGGCGCTGGCTCAGAAATTCCTGAAGGGCCGTGAATTCAACGTGGGGATTGTGGGCGGCCGGCGGCTGCGGGTCATGCCCCTGGCGGAGGTGGATTATTCGCGCCTGCCGGCCGAGGTGCCGCCGATCATGTCCTATGCCGCCAAGTGGATGGAGAATACCGTTGAATATAAGAACACCCGTGTGGTGTGCCCGGCGGAGGTGGATCCCGAGCTGGCGCGGCGCATCAGCATGACCGCGTTGCGGGCCTTCCGTGCCGTGGGCGGCTGGGGCTATGGCCGTGTGGATATCCGTCTGGATGAAACCGATGTGCCGCGTGTGCTGGAGGTGAACTGCAATCCGTCGCTGGATGAGGATGTGGCCCTGGCCCGGGCGGCCGCCCGCGCCGGCATCAGCTATCCGCGCCTGCTCCAGATGATCCTCCAGTCCGCGCTGGAGGAGCAGCCGTTTGACGCCAGCCTGCCCATGTGGTGAGGCTCGAAATATGTAAGAAGGAGGTTTGCTATGGCTTTGAAACTGAAGATGAGTGGGGATGTTGTTTCAGATGCGGCATCGAAGTCGGCGTCGACGGTGTCGCCTTCGCCCGTGGCGGTGCAGATGGAGGCGCCGTCCGGGTCATCCCCCGGTGCGGGCCGGTTCAAGCCCGCGGAAACAATCGCCCCTTCTTCCATCTCTGAAAAGGTCCGTCAGGAGGTGCAGGCGCGGGTGCTGGAACGGAATAAAAACGAGGCGCGGGCGCGGCGGAACAAGGCCTTCCGGGTCGTGTTTCTTGTTCTGCTCCTGCTGGTGGTCGTGGGCAGTGTGTTGTGGTATTTCGGTTTTGTTCAACGGCGGGCAGGCCGCCTGGCCTTTAGCAGTGAGCCGGACACACGCGGCCGCGATGCGGTTGAGGTGGTTCCCGCGGACCCGACAACGCTGTTCGGCCAGATGGGCCGGTTTCTCGGGCAGAACCTTAAACAGACCGGGAGCAACATCGCCGCCAGTGTGAAGGACTCTGCGTCTGCGCTCAGGCTTGGCGGTGCGGCGGCGAAAATCGGGAATGCGTTGTCGAATGTCACATCGGTGGTGGAGGAAAAGGTCCAGCCTGAAACAAAAGAGGCCGTTGCCGCCGCCGCGCCGGACGCCGCGAAGCCGGGTGTGGAATGGCCTTCGTTGCGGCTCGATGGCCTGTTTGTCGATAAAACCGGCGCCCGCCTGGCGTGCATCAACGGCCAGATGTTGAAAGCCGGCGCGGAAATTGCCGGCGTCAGGATCGCCTGGATCACGGACAAATCCGTCACGCTTTCCAAGGGTGCGGAAACGCGTCGCATCAAGGTCGGGGATTGGCTGTAGGACAATCTGCGGGGCGCGGTGTCTGTTTTAAGGGTTCAGGGTTCGGGGTTCAGGCAAGCAGAAGAAAAGAAACCACTGATTATACGGATGGCACGGATAGGAAGCAGGAGCCAGAAGGTGGAAGATAGAATTTTTTCCGGCGACTGTCTCCTGATCTTCTGTCGGTCTCATTTCTGCCTGAACCCTGAAGCCTGAACCCTCCCGCTCATATCCGTGTTCATCTGTGCTGTGCCCCGCATAGCCTCTGGGCAACGCGGGGTGATCTGCGGGCGGTTCCGATTACTCTTTTTCCTGAACCCCGAACCCTGAACCCTGTATCCAGCCACCTTTTCAGGCTCAGCCGTGCGTGGATTCGATTTTCCGCTGCCGGTAGATGGCGTTGATGCAGTTGTCAAAATCCGCCGGCGTTGTCAGGAAATAGTGGCACTTGCGCTTGGTGGCGTTTTCCACCTCCGCCAGCACGGCTTTGTTGTATGGGTTCAGCACGGCCACCAGGATGTCGGTGCCGATCCGTTCAAAGGGGATGATGCCCTGCTTGACGATGTAGCTGAGCGGCAGCATCGCATACACTTCGGGCTGGGGCTCGAACGTCCCCAGCGGGATGATCGGCATGTCGCTCTGTTTCGCGGTGTAGTTCAGCACGCTTTCCAGCTTGGCCGAATGCAGGTCCATCAGGGCGTGCAGGACGGAAATGGTCATGATGTTGCCGCTGGCGGAAAGATCCGTCAGCACCTGGATGACGGACGCATATTCCTCCTGCGACAGCTCGCCGGCGCGCAGCAGGTTCCAGGCGAACTCCATCTCGTCGGCGATGACATTGTGGCTGTGCAGGACGCTGGCGTCCGGGGTGGCGCCCTTCTCGGCTTTCTTCGCGCCCTCCGCGGCCGCCGGCTGGAGCAGCATCTCGTCAAGGTGCCGGGCCGCTTCCGCCACCAGCGGATCCGAACCGATATAGGGCTTCAGGAGCGTGCTGACGTGTTCGGCGGTTTCCCTGTCGTGCTCGTCGGCCACCACATGTGCCAGCCGCAGCAGGTAGTCGCGCGCCTTCGCCGTGTTGCCGATCTGCGCATAGGCCTGCGCCAGCGCTTCCAGGGACACGCGGTCCGTCGGCATGGTTTCAATGATGGATTCAAACATCGAGATGGCGGCCTGGATGTGGCTGTCGGATCCTTCGCCTGCGGACGCATCGCGCTCGTCAGTCATAAAAATCTCCATTGAGTCTTTTGCAGAATTTCCATGGACGGCACGGAGGCCGTCCCTCCATTGTCAAACTCATGCCATTGGCTGCATCTTCTGGAGGGTTGGGCTCCGTCCCGACCGTTCCCCCCGTGAGTTTGCAAGCGTATCCATTATTAGAATGAATATAAAGCATTTATCGTGCCGGGATGGGGTGTGAAAATCAAAAATATTTTTTTCTGGCATGCTTATTGCTTTGAAAGTATTTTAAGAGTATCTAATCTTTATACAAAGAGGCGCACCGTCAATGAAAAGTATGGATTCCGGATCTAGCATCACTGATATTCTGCTCAGGCGTGGCGCGATTTCCAAGGACAAGCTTGAAAAAGCCCGGCAGGATGCCGGCCCTGTCCGGATCGAAAAATATCTGGACCAGAACCAGCTGGTCCCGCCCGCGGAGATCACGCTGGCCGTCTCTGAATACCTGAACATCCCGCCGGTGATCCTCTCGCACTGCACGCCCAATGCGGAGCTGCTGGAGCACCTGCCGGTCGAGCTGTGCATCCGGCATTCGATCCTGCCCATGATGCTCGTGGGGCAGACCCTGTATGTGGCCATGGGCGATCCCTTCAATATCCTGGCGCTGGAGGAGTTCCGCTCGGCCACCGGCTACACGATCGTTCCGATGGTCGTCCATGAGCGCGAGGTGAATGACATCCTGGGCAAGCTCTCCACCAGTGCCCAGGGGCTTGACCTGGAAAACATGATGCGTGGCGGCGATGATGTTGAGGTCGACCACAACAAGTCGGATGAGACGGAAACGCTGGAGCAGACCCTTGAAAACGTGGAGCGCGCCCCGGTCATCCGCATGGTCAACATGATCCTGATCGAGGCGCTGCGCAACAAGGCCAGCGACATCCACATCGAGCCCATGGAGAAGACCACCCGCCTGCGCTACCGCGTGGACGGGCTGCTGTTCGAAAAGCCCAGCCCGCCGAAGTCGTTCCACGGCTCCGTGGTGTCGCGCATCAAGATCATGGCCGAGCTGGATATCGCCGAGCGGCGCATGCCGCAGGACGGCCGCATCAAGGTCCGCGCCCTGGGCAAGGAGGTGGACGTCCGCGTCAGCATCCTGCCCACCGTGCATGGCGAAAAGGTGGTGCTGCGCATCCTGGATAAGGCCAACCTGGCCTCGGGCCTCTCCACGCTGGGGCTGGATGACTTTGCCCATGCGGCCATGAAATACGCCATTGACCAGCCGCACGGCATCATCCTGGTCACGGGCCCCACCGGCAGCGGCAAGACCACCACCCTCTACTCCTGCCTGCAGGATTTGAACCACGTGGATGTCAACATCGTGACCTGCGAGGACCCGGTGGAGTATGAGCTGCCCGGCATCAACCAGGTGCATGTCAACACCGGCGTGGGCCTGACCTTTGCCTCGGTGCTGCGCTCGGTGCTGCGGCAGGACCCGGATATCATCCTGGTGGGCGAGATCCGTGACGCGGAAACCGCGGATGTGGCCGTCAAGGCCGCGTTGACCGGCCATCTGGTCTTGAGCACCCTGCATACCAATGACGCCGCCGGCGCGGTGGTCCGCATGGTGGACATGGGGGTCGCCCCCTTCCTGCTTTCCTCCTGCCTGATCCTGGCGCAGGCGCAGCGGCTTTACCGCAAGCTCTGCCCCTTCTGCCGCACCCCGGACGTGCTTGACGCCGAGGTGCTCCGGGTTAACCGGATCGATCCTGAGTTTTTCAGGAATGCCGTCATTTACAAGGCCGTGGGTTGCCCGAAATGCAACAACGTCGGGTTCAAGGGCCGCGGTGCGCTGATGGAGGTGCTGACGGTCAATGCCCTTGTCCGCGATGCCATTTTGCACGGCAAGGGCATGGGCGAGATTCGCGACATGGCCATCAAGAGCGGCATGGTGACCATGAAGGAGGCCGGCTTGCGCAAGGTGCGCGACGGGGTGACGTCGCTGGCGGCGGCGCTGGAAGTCACGGGCGGCGAATAAAAAACATAACGGCTCAGGCAGTCAGGATACAGAATTCAGAATCCAGTATGAAGCACGGAAGAAACAGCCGTCAAAGCGCGCAAAGGCCGGGTTGCGGAGGCTGTGCGCTTGTCGCCTGTGCTCTTTGCATTCTTACTTCTGACTGCTGAATTCTGACTCCTGAGTGTAATCAGAACCTTTTGAGGTGTTGCCATGACGGTCGTTCAAAGAACATCCGGAGCCAATGCGTTGGCGGTGCGGTCTTCGGTGCTGCCCGATTCAATGACGGCGGCGCGGCAGGACGGGGGCGCGCCCGCGAAAACGTTGAAAGTCCGCGGCACGCGCAAGATCGTCCTCAAGGAGTTGCCGGTTTTCTCGCGCCAGTTTGCCGCCATGCTCAAGGCCGGCATGTCCGTGGTGTCGTCTTTGATGACCCTTGAGGAACAGGCAGTCAATTTGTCCTTCAAACGCGTCCTGGGCACGGTGCGCGAGGCGATTGAGGGGGGGTCCACGTTTTCCGATGGCTTGACCATCTTCCCCAAGGTGTTTGATGAGCTGTATGTCAGCATGGTCCGCGCGGGTGAAAAAAGCGGGCGGTTTGCCGAGACCATGCGGCGGATCGCGGTGATGCTGGATTCGGATGCCAAACTGCGGCGCAAGGTGAAATCCGCCATGGCTTACCCGGTGGTGGTGCTCTGTCTGGCCTTGATCATTGCGGCGGGCCTGGTCACGTTCATCGTTCCCGTTTTTGCAAAACTGTTCAAGGATTTTGGACGTGATTTGCCCGGACCCACCCAGTTTCTGGTGGATCTGAGCAATTTCATCCGGCATTACTACTACCTGATTATCCCCGCCATTTTCCTGGTTGTGTATCTGTTCAGGCGCTGGAAACACACGCCGTCGGGGCAGTACAAGTTTGATGCGTTTGTGCTGAAAACCCCGGTCTTCGGCGTGTTGACCCAGAAGGTGGCCATGGCGCGCTTTGCCAGTACCCTGGCCCAGCTGGTGCGCAGCGGCGTGCCGATCCTCTCGGGCCTGCAGATTGTCGCCAAGGCCACGGGCAACAAAGTCATCGAGGAGGCGGTCCTCAAGTCCATGGTCAGCGTGGAGCGTGGCGAGCCGATTTACAAAGGGCTGGAGGGCCAGCCGTGCATCCCCGTGCTGATGGTCCGGATGATGGCGGCCGGCGAAAAAACCGGCCAGCTCGACGAGATGCTCGACGGCGTTGCGGATACCTATGATGATGAGGTGGAGACCATGCTGGCCACCTTGACCTCCATGCTGGAGCCGTTGCTGATGGTGGTGCTCGGTGTCATCATCGGCGGCATTGTCATCAGCATGTTCCTCCCGATCTTCAAGCTCGGTGAAGTCGTCGGCGGAGTCAAGGGATAGGCGGCCGCCAGGCTGGCGGCAGGGTTCTGGCTTCGCCGCAACGGCTCGCCGAACAAATTAGGGTTCAGGGTTCGGGGTTCAGGCAAAAACGAGACCGGCAGAAGAATAACCACGGATTACACGGATGGCACGGATAGGAGCGGAAGGTTTAAGGGTTTGAGGGTTTAAGCAGGAATGAGACGGGCAGAAGATCAGGAGACAGAAGACAGGAGACAGTCGCCGGGAAAATTTCTATCTTCCACCTTCTGGCTCCTGCTTCCTATCCGTGCCATCCGTATAATCAGTGGTTTCTTTTCTTCTGCTTGCCGAACTCTCAAACCATCCAACCATTTAACCAGTAAACCATCAACCCTTAAACCTTCCTATCCGTGCCTCTTGCGCTCTGCGCCCTGCCTCTCCACATCCGTGGTCAATTTGTCTTCTCCAGTCTTGCCCGAACCCTGAACCCCGAACCCTGATTTCTTAACTCCTTAACTCTTAAACCAGTAAACCGCCAAACCTATGAACCCTCCAACCAATAAACCATCAAACCAGTAAACCCTTTAACCCTTAAACCTTCTTTTTTCTCCCGTTCTCAAAAATGTTAAAATATTGACATGAAGATGCTTGCGGATAAGAGGATTTCTTCGTTATACTTGTCGCACTTTTGAGAGAGCATTTGGTTTTGCTGAAATGTAACGGCTTGGAGTGGTTGAGATCAAAGGATTATGACGTTTCTCCTCATAGATTTCCTGAACCCTGAACCCTGAACCCTGAACCCTGTCACCTGTGTCGCTCCGCTGAAATAAGGACGCTTATGGCTAAAATCCTGCTGGTTGATGATGAGCCGCGCGTGTTGAGCCTTTTAAACACGCTGTTGAAGAGTGATGGCCATGAGTCGACGGTCGTCCAGGATGGTGCCTTGGCGCTGCCGCTTATCCAGTCTGAAAAATTCGATCTGGTGATCACCGACCTGCGGCTGCGGACGATCAACGGCATTGAATTGCTCAAGTCCATCCGCACCGGCATGCCGGACTTGCCGGTGATTCTGCTGACCGCGTTTGCCACCGTGGAAACCGCGATCGATGCCATGAAGCTGGGCGCGTTCGATTATATCACCAAGCCCTTCAAGGTGGACGAGCTCCTCAACGCGGTGCATGGGGCGCTGGATTTCGGGCGTTCCCTGAAGGAGGGCGGCGGCAATCTGGACCTTCCGGCGGTGGCCGCAGCGAATGACGATGATTTCCTGGCGGAAAGCCCCAGCATGAAAAATGTGCGGGAGATGGTCCGGCGGGTGGCGCCCACGGACGCCACGATCCTGTTGACCGGCGAAAGCGGCGTGGGCAAGGAGGTGGTGGCCAAGGCGATCCACCGCAACAGCCGGCGCAAGGACAAGCCGTTTGTCGCGGTCAATTGCGCGGCCTTGCCCGAGAACCTGCTGGAGTCGGAGATGTTCGGCCATGCCAAGGGCTCCTTCACCGGCGCCACCGCCAATAAGGAGGGCCTTTTCGAGACCGCCAGCGGCGGCACCTTGTTCCTCGATGAAATGTGCTCCATGCCGCTGGTGATCCAGGGCAAGCTGTTGCGGGTTTTGCAGGAGAAGGAGATCCGGCGGGTGGGCGGCACGGCCAGCATCCCGGTGGATGTCCGTGTCCTGGTGGCCTCCACCCGCAACCTGGAGGATCTGGTCAGGAGCGGCGCGTTCCGGCAGGATCTGTTCTACCGCCTGGCGGTCATCACGATTGACATCCATCCCCTGCGTGAGCGCAAGGAGGACATCCTGCCGCTGGTGCACTACTATCTCCGCCATGAGACGCCGGAAGGCCGGCCGCTGCCTGTGGTGAGCCGTGAGGCGGGCGACATCCTCATGGCGTATCACTGGCCCGGCAATGTGCGTGAGCTTGAGAATGCCATCCAGCATGCCTTGACCTTTGCCCAGGACGGCCAGATCACGGCCGACGTTCTGCCGCCGAAGATCGTCAGGGAGTCCCGGGACTCCGGGCATGTGCTGCCCGCCGCCGGCGGCGATGGTTCGGCCTATCGCAACCTCTCGCTCAAGGCGTATCTGCGGCAGAAGGAAAAAGAATACCTCGCGCAGGTCCTGGCCTCCGTGAAGGGCGACAAGGAAAAAGCCGCCCAGGCGATGAAAATCAGCCTGGCAACCCTCTATCGCAAGCTTCCCGATGAAGAAAAAATGTAGATGTAAGGGTTTAATGGTTTACTGGTTGGATGGTTTACTGGTTTGAGAGTTCGGCAAGCAGAAGAGGCTAAAATTCTGCAACCCCGGTCGGGACGGAGCCCGACCCTCCATAAGATGCAGCAAAAATGGAGGGACGGACTCTGTGCCGTCCGTCTTTGCCCGTTTCGCGGTTTTTGCGTGTTTCGTAGTTAAAACTCTTTCCTCCTCGGTTAATCTTTCCGTAATCCTGTAAATCCATGTTAAATGTCTTTTTTTTGTCAATTTTGCAAATTTATCAGCTTTTACGACTTCGTAGGTTGTCGTTTTTGATAAAATATGCATATCCAACAAGGCGTATGATGTTTTTTTTACCAGATTAAGCCAGACGAAAACAAAAAATGCCGGAAAAAAATCATTTTTTAGTGGGAATAACCTGATAAAAATGTACAATGTAATGCGGTTTGATGAATTTTGTATTTGATTTGGTGTTTGATAAATCAGGCACAAAAAGTTGGCACGGGGTATGCATTAATAAAACAGGCGATGGGTGAAGGCATGAAGAATCAAGGGTTCGCATGGGTTGAGGTGATGGTTGTGCTGGCCATCATCGGTGTGTTGGTCGCTTTTGCGGCCCCGTCGTTTATGAAGGCGCGTTCACAGTCTGAGTTGAATACGTGCGTGAACAATTTGAGACAGATTGCGGTGGCCAAGCAAAAATGGGGTGTTGAGAACAGGAAGGTGGAATCGGATGCACCGTCGGATATGTCCGAGCTTGTCGGTGCGACGCTGTGGATCAAGGCCACGCCGGTGTGCCCGGCGGGCGGCACCTACACGATCGGTGAGCTGTCTGATGAGTGCTCCTGTAGCATCCACGGCACCATCGCGGCGCCGGCAGCCCGGCAATGAAGTATGGCCGGTGGGTCAAAAAGAAAGCCGGCCGGTTGATGCGGGAAGCGGAAAAAAAGGAACAGCGGTATGAAGAAACAGGGGTTCACGTTGGTAGAAATCATGATCGTGGTGGCCATCATCGGTTTGCTGGCCACGATCGCGATCCCGTCGTTCATGAAGGCGCGCCAGCAGTCCCAGCTCAATGTGTGTCTGAACAACTTGCGCCAGATTGGGGCGGCCAAGGAGCAGTGGGGCCTTGAGAAGAAGAAGGTCGCGACGGATGCTCCGGGCGGCCTGACCGATTTGGTCGGCACGACGCTGTGGATCAAAAACACGCCGGTGTGCCCGGCGGGCGGTGCCTATACGATCGGCGCGCTGAATGCGGATTGCTCATGCGCCAAGCATGGCACGATTGCGTCGCCGACAACAATATAATTTGCGGTATGGCCGGCTGATCAAAAAGAAAGCCGGCCGGTTGATGCGGGAAACGGAAAAAAAGGAACAGCGGAATGAAGAAACAGGGATTCACGTTGGTTGAAATCATGATCGTGGTGGCCATCATCGGTTTGCTGGCGGCGATCGCGATCCCGTCGTTCATGAAGGCGCGCCAGCAGTCCCAGCTCAATGCGTGCCTGAACAACTTGCGCCAGATTGCGGCGGCCAAGGAGCAGTGGGGCCTTGAGAAGAAGAAGGTCGCGACGGATGCCCCGGGCGGCCTGACCGATCTGGTCGGCGCGACGCTGTGGATCAAGGCCACGCCGAAATGCCCGGCGAACGGCACCTACACGATCGGCGCACTGAATGCGGATTGTTCATGCGATCTGCATGGCACGGTTGCATCTCCCACAGCTCTGTAATGAAGTATGACTGTATGGCCGGCTGATCAAAAAGGAAGACAGCCGGTTGATGCGGCAAGCGGAAAAAAAAAGGAAGGAACAGCGGTATGAAGAAACAGGGGTTCACGTTGGTAGAAATCATGATCGTGGTGGCCATCATCGGGTTGCTGGCCGCGATCGCGATCCCGTCGTTCATGAAGGCGCGTTCGCAGTCGCAGCTCAATGCGTGCCTGAACAACTTGCGCCAGATTGCAGGGGCCAAGGAACAGTGGGGTCTTGAGAACAAGAAGGCATCGACGGATGCCCCGGGCGGCCTGACCGACCTGGTCGGCACGACGCTGTGGATCAAGGCCACGCCGGTGTGCCCGTCGGGTGGTGCCTACACGATCGGCGCGCTGAATGCGGATTGCTCATGCGGCAAGCATGGCACGATTGCATCGCCCACAGCTCTGTAATGAAGTATGACGGCATGGCCGATTGATCAAAAAGGAAGAAAGACGGCTGATGCGGTAGGTAAAAACAAAGAGAGGAGCAGCGGTATGAAGAAACAGGGATTCACGTTGGTAGAAATTATGATCGTGGTGGCCATCATCGGTTTGCTGGCGGCAATCGCGATCCCGTCGTTCATGAAGGCGCGTTCACAGTCACAGCTCAATGCGTGCCTGAACAACTTGCGCCAGATTGCGGCGGCCAAGGAACAGTGGGGTCTTGAAAACAAGAAGGTCGCGACGGATGCCCCGGGCGGCCTGACCGACCTGGTCGGCACGACGCTGTGGATCAAGGCCACGCCGGTTTGTCCGGCGGGCGGCGCCTACACGATCGGTGCGCTGAATGCGGATTGCTCATGCGGCAAGCATGGCACGATTGCATCGCCGACCGCGTTGTAATTGTATAGGTGTAAGTTGAAAAGCAGGAGGGCTCCGGTTTTCCGGGGCCCTCTTGTTTTTGGAGCCGTTTGCTGCGTCCCGTGCCTCCCTGCCAGTTTGTCTGGCAGGAGGCAAAAGCGGAAGTGAAGATTGACCACGGATGGCACGGATATTTGGAAAGGTGGATAGGCTATAGGCTGTTAGACTGTAGGTAAAAATCGGCGGCCGGAGGTCGCCTCCCACATTCCGGGCGGAAAGATTTCCGGCTCCTGCTAACAGCCTAATAGTCTACAGTCTAATAGCCTTTTTAAGATTGACCACGGATGGCACGGATAACACGGATAAAAGCCGGAATATTCAGCGGGTGCATAGCCCCCGCTGTACTCTTTCCGGGTACAGCAGGCGCTATGTGCCTGCTGCGCCCGGCGTAGCCTTATTAGCCCAGCCCGATGGGGCTGGGCTATGATGTGCCACCCCGTTGGGGTGAGGAGTTTCTGTAAATCCTGCTATGACCCGCATAACTTTCGAGCGGCGCTTGGGATGATGGCGCGGCGTCGCGGGTGCCGCTGGATAAGTATCCGCGGCATCCCGCGAGAACAAAGCCAGCGCCCAAGATCGCCGCATCCGTTTTCACCCGAAATGCAATCTGCTTTCTCTGTAACGCTAAACAGAGGTCATTGTCCTGAGCGCTGTGGGCTGTTCTTTCCGGCCTGAACCCCGAACCCTGAACCCTAAATCTGATTTCTGCTGCCGCTACTCGGCCTTGTGCGTGTCGCGGTAGGTGTGCCGCAGCTGCGACATCTCCTGCAGCTTGTCGCGCAGCGAGACGGCCGCCGAAAGGCAGAGGTTCAGCATCTCCGCCTGCGCCGCGGCCTCCGACGGGCTGATGCGCCCCATCATCTCCAGCCCCGTCAGCAGCAGCGTGGAGGGCTGGGCGATGCTGTGCGCCACGGTGGCGAGCTGCTCCAGGAACAGGCGCTCCTGCTCGATCCGCTGCACGCGCGCGCTGTCATCGTAGAGGAAAAAGCAGAACTTGGCCTGCAGCCCGCAGAAGAAGCGGTTGGCCATGATCACCAGCGGCAGGGTGTCCTGGTCCCCGCGGATGCCGTTGGCTTTGATGACCGCGTGGTTGCCGTTCTTCAATCCGTCCAGCAGGTGGGTGGTCATGCTGGAGGTCGCGGCTTCCAGCAGGGCATGGATCGGCAGCTCCAGCAGGTGTGTTACCGCGCGCTTGAGCAGCGTGGTGGCCTTCGGGTTGACCTGCGTGATGTTGCCGTTCTCGTCCGTGATGATGATGGCGACATTGGCCATGTGCAGGAACGTGTTCAGGTGGTCCGCGGCGGAAAAAGACAGCCCCACTGTGGGTTCCGCGACCGGTTCAAAGCTGATCCTGACCGGGTTGGGCATGTTGCCGGATGTCATGTCGCAGGGTCCTTTGCTTTTCTAAAATAAATGTCATTTATAGCACAGGCAATTGCATTTGGAAAGTGATCTTTCGCTTTAAATTTCACAGTTGTGCTGATATCCGTCTCATCCGTGGTAAAAACTCGTTTTCCTCCGCCTTCCGGCACCAGTCGTTCACGCAAATCCTGGATTTGCGTGAACCTCCTTCCGGTGTTTTTCTTCTCCGTGCTTCCGTGCCTCCAGCGAAGCGGGTGGTTTTCCCCATCCGTGTAATCCGTGGCAAATTTCTGATTCTGTAAAAATTAACCACCGATGGCACGGATTAAACGGATAAAAGCCGGAATATTCAGCGGGTGCATAGCCTCCGCTGTACTCTTTCCGGGTACAGCAGGCGCTATGTGCCTGCTGCGCCCGGCGTAGCCTCTACGGCGAAGACGAGGCTACAATGTGGGAGGCGGTCTCCGAACGCCTCCCACATATCCGTGCCTCTTTCGCTATGCGCCATGCACTCTGCGCTCTGCCGCTCCCCATCCCTGTCTATCCGTGTGATCAGAGGGCAAGTCTCTTATTCTGACTGCTGAATTCTGGCTCCTGAATACTAGAACCTATCTCAAAATTGTTTTGGCCATGACACCGCGGATTCCGCCCTGCTCGCAAGGCGCGCGCCGGGGGTCAATACCCGCAGTGGCCTTGCCCGCCGCGAAAACTCAGGCCATCATGGGCTCAAACCAATTTCGAGATAGGTTCTAACCATCCTTCTTAAAATTTCGCAGTCTGGAAAAACCCCCGGTGCTTGACTCTTTATTCGACTTGTGCTATTTGAGGTTCTAAATTTGCGATTCTGTATGGTTTTGCAACGTACACCAAGATTGAAAAACAAAAGCTGGGGAAAGCGACAATGGCGGCCCGGGATTTTCCGGGAGAGCCTGTCCTCGCGGGAATCAGAATCGTTGAGGAACGCAGCGCCGATCAACCGTGCTGGCGATTCCGGTTTTTCCCTGGAATACCGAAAGGAGTGCAGTTTATTTGTGCGTGCGCCGCGTTTTCTAAAAGCTTAGATAGTCTTAAAATACTTTCAAAGCAATAAGCATGCCGGGAAAAATATTTTTTATTTTTTCACCCCATTCCGGCACGATAAATGCTCATAATCTATTGGGAGACATTGATGACTTCCAGACATGAAAAACAAGCATCGAGGCGCTGGCGGGACGGCTTCACGCTGGTGGAGGTCATGGTCGCCTCCGGGATATTGCTGATTTCCGTCATTGCGGTGTTGAGTGCTTTTTCCTATTCGCGCAGGACGGAATCCCTGACGGAGAACCGGCTGGCCAGTCTGCACATCGCCCGCGAGGTGATGGAGAAGTTGCGCCTTGAATCTTACTCGTCCACGGCGCTGGCTTTGGGAACGGGGAATACGCTTCCGGGTTATCCCCCTGAGCGGGGCTACTACAACGTGTCGCAAGGCGGTGGCGTCGGCGACAAAAAGGACATCACGGTGGTCGTCGAATGGGTGGAACCGTCGGGCATGGCGCAGTCGGTCTCCCTGACGACCTCTCAGAGCAGGGGGTTGCACAAATGAACGGCGACAAACGCATTGGCCGCTTGAGATGCGGCGGGTTTACCTTACCCGAGCTGATGGTCGCATCGGCGGTCTCGGTGTTGCTTGCCGCCGGCATTATCGGGCTTTTCGTGTCAACATTGTACTATTGGTATGAGGTGAGTTTCCGTATCAAGGCGGACAGCGACGTGAATATCGCGATGAACCGCATGGTGTACGGGATGGGGGATCGGTTCGGCCTTCGCGCCGCGTCGGCATCTTCTAATGGCGTGCAGATCGTCGCCGTGAACGGCGGCGGATGGACGGTGACCTACAACACGGGCGGGGATACTCCGCAAACCAACAGCTTCACCTTTTCCCCGACGGCAAGGACGCTGGTGTTCAACCCGGGTTCGCAGATCGCGGGGAGCGATATTGCAGCGGCCCAGGTGGTGAGGACGAATTCGACCCTTGTCATCTCGTTGCGTGTGGAGAAAGTGGAGGGGAGGCTGACTGCAAGCCGCCAGATTGGAACAACGGTCTCTTTGCGCAATCGATGAAAACTTGAGGAGGGTAATTCCATGAAGACAAAAACAAGCATTGGGGGCGATCGCAGTGGGATGACATTGATGATCGTCATGATGATGACGCTGTTGTGCTCGGCGGCGGTGGCATCCGTTTTGTTTAGCGTCGGGACGCGGATGCAGCTGGCCTATAGGCAGGTTAACATGGAGCAGGCCTTTTATGTCGCCGAAGCCGGAATGGAACGCGCGGCGGCATACGTGGCCGCCACGAATGAGACGGGCACGACATTGACCGGGAATTTAGGCGACGGGAGCTATGTGGCGACCGTCACCTGCACGCCTCTGTCCGGCGGGGAGATCGGAATCACAATCGTGTCGACCGGCACGGTCGACAACGTCAGCCGCGGTGTCACCGTCCGCGGACTCCGGAACGTGAGCTGGGCCCGTTATGCGCTCTGGTACGACAGTGAGGCGGTGCAGCTGGTTATTGCCGCCGGCGAGAAGTTCAATGGCAGGGTCTACTCCCGTCCCCTGATGCGCTTCGACAATAAGAATATTTCGAGCCAGGGGCAAGCGCATTTTTACGACCAGGTGTGGACCGTTCCGAATTACATCCAGTATGATTCCGGGGCCTATCCGATTTTCGATAACGGGCTGGTCACCAGTGCGGACGTGCAGACGATGGCCTCGGTCAACTTTGCGGATTTGCAGGCTGCGGCCTACACGAGTCCGAACTTGGTGCTGGACGGCGATGCGACGGTCGTGCTGCAAGGCACGACGATGAAGGTGACCAATGTCCCCAGGGGCTGGGTCAATCAAGTCGTCGCGATTCCCGATAGCGGCCTCGTCTACGCCAGGGCCTGCACCTACACGAATATTTCTTACGATTCCAGAGGAAGAAAGCAGACCGTCGCAGTCACCGAACCCGGAAACATCACGGTGTCGGGGCCGACGGGCATGGACGGTCAGATGACGATGGTGTCCGAGAACAACATCTACATCGTCGATAACGTCAAGTATGCGAGTGATCCGGTGACCAACCCGGACTCCAACGATAAACTGGGGTTGATCGCGCAGCAAAACGTCGTGGTCACAACTGCGGCGCCCAACAACTTGGCCATCTACGCGCACATCTTCTGCAAGAACGGTGGTTTCGGCGTTGACCAGTATGGTTCGGGGAACTCGCGCGGGACGCTGACAGTCTATGGCGGGATTGCGAACTTGGTGCGCAACGCCGTGGGCACCACGACTCCGACCGGGTATTTGAAGAACTATATCTACGACACCCGCTTTGCCCATAACCCGCCTCCATACTATCCGAGGCTGACCGACGAGCTCGAATGGACGGGGTGGGAAGGATGAAATTCCTGCTGTTCTGCTTGGGGCTTGCGCTTCTATCCGGCTGTGGAGCTGGGGATGAACGCCAAACGGGGCGTCGCGTCATCTATCCCGCCTTGAATGAGTCGCCGCCTCCGCCTATGCGGGCCGACCCCCGTTTTCCCGAACTGCCTGTTGAAAAAACCGCATCGCAAGCTACGGACATCGGAGCAGTTGAGGACAGCTTTATGCAGCGGCAAGTGCAGAAGGAGGAACTGCTGAAGAGCATGCGGAACTACGCCGCCAAAGCCGCCCCCGGCGATCCCTTTGCGCTGACGAAAGAGGAGATCGACAAGCTTTCGAAGGTTGATGGCCTGCTGGTCTACTGAGGATACACGGATAAAAGCCGGAATATTCACTGTTGGGAATGCCGTGGCTTTTTTTTCTGGCCTGAACCCCGAACCCTGATTTCTTAACCCAAAAACCACTAACCCATGAACCCTTAACTTCCTCCTATCCGTCTTATCCGTGTTTTCCTCTGCCTGCCCGAACTCTTAAACCATCCAACCTTTAACCCTTCTTCCCCCCCCCTTATCCGTGCTATCCGTGCAATCCGTGGTTAATTCTCATGTTTTTTTTCTTTTAAATCTGGCATAAAAAGTGCTTGTATAATTCTGGCGTAGTTATTAAAAAGAAAACAGTCATGATTAATTTTTCTAAGCGCAAGACGAAGTTGGATGATGTGGTCGGGATTGATTTTGGCGCCTCGGGCATCAAAATCGTGCATCTTAAGAGGGTTGAAAAAAACATCAAGCTCCTTGGCGCCGCCGTTCTTCCCCCTGTGACTTTGCCCGCGATGGGCAGTGTGACGGGGCCGACGATGGCGGACCTGCTTGTGCTGGACAAGGCATTGCGGGGAAAATATGCCGCCATTGCCACCTCCAGCAATGATGCGATTGTGAAGCTGGCGGCCGTGCCGGGTGGCGCCGAAAAAGCGAGTGAGCTGTCGTTTCAGAATTTTCAGGAGCTGCTTGGGGTCAAGGATGAATCGGATTACCGCATCGGGTTTGAAGTGGTCAACAATAAGTCCGGCCGCGGGGAGGCGCAGATGTTGGTGGCCGCCATTCCGGAAGTCCAGGTCAAATGGCTTTGCCGTCAGTTCCCTGTCGGCATCCCGGCTCCGGCCTCGGTTGAGGTCTCCGGTTTGGCCGTGATGAGCAGCTTCCTCCAGGGGCCGGGACGTGAGACCGGCGAGGATGGCGTGATTGTCGTCGATTTCGGCGCGGAGATCAGCACGCTGGTGGCTTTTCACAAGGGCGCGATGGTCTTGTTGCGCCAGTTCGGCATCGGCACACGCACCATTCTCAAACGCATCCAGGAAAGTTTCGGCGTGGATGAATCCACGGCCACGGAGATCCTTGAAAACGGCACGGTGGATGCGTCGCAGGCGTTTAGTTTGGCGCTGGAGCAGTTTGCGCGGCAACTGGTGATTGCCCGTGATTTCGTCGAGCGCCGCCAGAACTGCAAGGTGGCCAGATTATATGTCAGCGGCGGCGGCGTTTCGCTCAAGGAGTGGCAGGCGATGATTCGCAACGCGGTTGGGCTGGAGCCCGAGCCATGGGATCCGCTGGCCGGTGTGGATATCATGCCCGGGATGGTTCCCGAATCGGTCATGGCCATGAAATCCCGTTTTGCCGCCGCCATGGGCGCGGCCTTGTCGGCTTTGTCGGGGGGAAATGCATCATGAGCTTTCGCGTCAACCTACTCTTGGATGCCGAGCAGCGCAGTCCGATCCCTTTTCGCAAGGAAACCATCATCTGGTTCTGTGTCGCGGTGGTGGTGGTCCTGATCTCCATTGTGACTGCCTGGTTTTATATTTCCCAGCAGACCATGAAAACACGGCTGGCTGATGCACGCTGGTCATGGGAGCAATTAAGCCCTCGCTATGATGAATATCTCAAAATAAAGAAAGAATTGGAAAGTTTATCAGTTTTGAGAAATGATTTGGAGTCTTGGCAGAAGTCCCGGTGTGATTGGAATAAGCAGTTGGATTTATTGCAGGACGCTGTGCCGGCTGAAATCCAACTGACCGGACTGGCGATTGCATTGAATCCGGATTCCGGTCCGGAGGTTGACCAGCGCCGTTTTGATTTGAAAATAAGCGGCAAGGTCAGTGGTGTGGCGGCGGACCGCTATGTGCAGCAGTTCTTGGAAGTGTTCACGCGGCCGCCTCTTGCGGAAAATATTTCATCCGCCGTTATCCCTGACGGCGCATTCCGGCAGGATTCTGCGCCCAACGCCGGCATGGATGCCCGCGTGTTTGAAATCATGGCCCAGTACAAGCCCGGGGGGGTCCGTTGAAAATTCCTGAGAAATATAATACCCTGGCTATGGTGGTGTCCGCCATCGTGATCTGCGTCCTGCTCGTGGTGGGTGTGGTTTTTGCCGTGCGCCCCTGGTATGTCAGCCGGCAGTCGATGAAGCACGAGCATGCGGATTTGCGGGTCAAGATTGACAAGGCGCTGCTGGAATTGCGGGACGAGGAGCGCACGCGGGCGGAATATGATGCCAGCGCGCTGGAGATGAAGCAGCTCTCCGAACGCTATGTGCTTCAGCCGGTGCTGGGCTCGTTTGTGCTGGCGGCGCGCGCCCGGCTCGAGCCATTGGCGGACAAGACGCCGCGGTTCGAAATCGTCAATATCCGTGAAGCGCCGGCGAAGATGGTGTTCCGGGGGGTTGTGCAAAAAATGGCAGCTGACGACAGCCTTAGGACGCAGAAAGGCGCGGCGGCTCCCGTGACGCATGTGTACAAGGGGTACAGCGCGGAAGTGACGGCGCAGGGCGGATATGACGCGCTGACCCTGTTTGTGCGTCTGGTTGAAGAATCCAATCCGTATTTGTGTGTCACCGGCATCCAGATCATCGGCCAGCCGGAAACCCCGACCCAGCATAAGCTGGTCATGTCGGTGGAGTGGCCCATTGATCCGTCCAGGGCGCCGGACGGCAAGGGCGGCGCAGGGGGGCAGAATCCATGAAATCTCTTTCCACATTCAGGCACTGGGTGCCGGCTGGCATCAGCCTGCTGATGTTGCTGGCCACGGGCGCACCCCTCCGCGGCCAGGGCACGAAGGAAGACCGGCCCTTCCGCCGTGATCCGTTCTGGCCCGTGGGCTATGAAAGGGAGCATAAAGTTGACAACCTGCGGATGGAGGCCGCGGAGCTGGCGCCGGATGGCAAGCCGGCCATCGCGAATTGGGATGTCGCACGCAAGCTGCTGAACGTGGGCAGCGTGGCTTGGAACAATGTGGCGACGAACCGGGAGTGCATGGCTATTGTGAACGGGCGGGTGGTTGAGGTGGGGGACCCTGTGGTGGTTGATGCAAAGGGGTTCCGGTATCAATGGGTGGTCACGGCGATTTCCCGCAAGGAAGTTTCGTTTGAAAAGGTGGATGTGAATCCCGTCAGGAAGAAAACGCAGCTCGCAAAATAAGGAGCACATGGCATGAACGAGCTCTATGATGATAAACAGGATGATGTGCGGATGCTGGCCGGCCGGATCTGGCGGAGCCGGATGAAAAAACTGGCGGCCATTATGGTTGCGGCGCTGGTCACCGTGGTCCTGGTGCGCCAGTCCGTGGTCGGGCAGGACGCGGCGGTGCAGATGCCAGCCGTCAAAACGCCGGCTGAAGTGCAGGCTGAAGCCGCTGGGACCGCCGTCGCGCAGCCTTCCGGCACGGAAATCGTCAAAACGCCGGCTGAAGTGCAGGCTGAAGCCGCTGGGACCGTCGCCGCGCAGCCTTCCGGCGCGGCAACGGTGCCGGTCGTCTCCGGCACGGCTTCGCCTGCCGCCAATGTTCTGGTGGGCGGGCGTGCGGAAACCACCGCCGCCGCCGGCGCGATCACATCCACGGGCGGCACATCGCGGGTCACGATCCGCATTGAAGACGCCACGCTGACGGACATGATCCGGATTTTCATGCAGGTGGCGGACGCGAACATCGTCATCGCCTCCACGAATGTCTCCAGCTCCATCAAGGTGGCGCCGGTCCTGTTGCGTGATGTGGAGTGGCTGCCGGCCCTGGGCGCGCTGCTGCGGCCCTACAACCTGACGGTCAAGGAAGCCAGGCGCGGCAGCAACATTTACGAGGTGCAGGATTTCAAGCCCGAGGAGGCCCAGCCGTGGGTGACGGAGATCGTCATGCTGAAATATGCGTCGGCTGGGGATGTGCGGGCTTCGGCGACCAATCTCCTGCGGTCCAGCGTCAAGAAGCAGGCCGACGACGATGATGAGCGCATCTCCATATATCCCGCCGGCAATGCGCTGGTTGTGCAGGCGACGCAGGCCCGGCTGGATGAGATCAGGAAAATCATCCAGATGCTCGACGTGCCCCGCAAGCAGGTCTATGTCGAGGTCAAGTTTGCGGAGCTCACGGGCGGCAATTCGAGCGATGTGGGCATTGACTGGCGGATGTTGAAAGCCATGGCCTTGACCTTGAACAGCGCCAAAATTGACGTGACAAAAGGCAAGTCGATCCTGGATACGCACACGCTGACCGGCGACACCAAATCGGGCGTTGATTCCACCGCGGTGGATGGCGGCGCGTCCACGGTGACCCGGACGGCGGGCGAAAGCGCGGATGACGCGTTCACCCGCACGGCCACCAAGGGCTATTTGAACGACCCGGTGACCGGCAAGATGAACGGCAATATGGTGCAGAGCAGCCTTGGGGCTTCGATCGGGCCTGATCTGGCGGTGTTGACCGCCGAGCAGTTCGGGGTTGTGGTCAGCGCGCTGGAGGGGAGCGAGGATGCCTCCCTGCTGTCCAACCCGAAGCTGATTGTTGCGAATGAGGCCACGGCGGTGATTGATATGACCACCCGTGAGCCGTACCTTGAGGTCACCCGCCAGCAGAGCGTCATCAACAACATCCCACAGCCGGATATCATCACGGCCAAGCTGGCCGCCATACCGGGAAAAGCCAACGATGACCAGCAGGCCTTTTTCCAGTCCGGCATCAAGGTGAGCGTGACGCCGCGGATCGAGGATAACGGCGACACCACCATCACCATCATGCCTGAGCTCAGCCGCGTGATTTCCCACAAGCAGGTGGGCGATGTGATCGTGCCGGTCATTGATGCGAAGAGCGTCACGACCATATTCCGCCTGGCGGACGGCAAAACCGCCGTCATCGGCGGGCTGATTGAAACCACCGAGCAGGAGGTGGTCTCCCGCATTCCGATACTGGGCCAGGTTCCGATTATCGGCACGTATCTGTTCTCGCACAAGAGCAAGCAGAAGGTGCAGAAGGAGATCCTGATTTTCGTGACCGTGGGCCATGCGGATGCCAATCCAAAGGATGTCAAGGTCGGGTTGCCCCATGAGGCCAAATTGATCCAGCAGCAGATGGCGGCGCAGGCCAGCAAGGACAAGAAGGCCAAGAGCTTTATCCCCTGGCGCCGGTAGGCCCCTGTCGGGATGGTGTCCAATAAAGCCGGATGGAGCAATCCATCCGGCTTTTGGTTTGCGTCAGTTTAATGGTTTGAGGGTTGGATGGTTTAAGGGTTCAGGCGGCGGTTTGTAACGGATAATTCTGAAAGTCCGGGTTATCCTGTCCGCATTCCGGCAGACCGGCCCGACGGGGACGCATTGCCTGGTCTTTAGGGGGTTTAGATTTTCCCGGGTAGGGCGAAGTCTCCGACTGAGCCGCTCCGGGCCGTTGCCCTCCATGGGCAGTACGGATGGACGGGATGAAATATAGAATGAAGGAGGCCGTAATCGGAAAAAATTGTATGCGCTGTGGTTTTGTTCGGACTACTGTATTCTGTCTCCTGTATCCTGACTCCTGCCCTCATGGATTTCCTGAACCCCGATGTGTCCGGCGTAGCCGCCGCGGCGAAGCTGGAACCCTGAACTCTGAATCCTGCCCCCCGGCATTATGAACTTCCGAATTTGGCATATCGTTGCAATCGTGCTGGGCCTGCAGCTGCGGGCGCTGGCCGCGCCGGTGGGTGATCCGGCGTTCGATGTGGCGCGGGCCGCATCGACCAACCTGTGTTTCCCGGTGGGTGAGGAGTTGACCTACCGCGCCTATTGGGGAATCATCCCCGTGGGTGCGGCCAGGGTCACCACCGGCTGGCGCCATGATGGCGGACGGTGGTTGATTGCCATTCGTTACCGCATGCGTTCCTCGTCGGTCATCTCGGCCATTTATCCGGTGGACAGCATCCTGGAAAGCCTGGTTGATCCGGTCACCTTCCTGCCGGTGCGCTTCATCAAAAAATCACAGGAGGGCCGCGCGCATAAGGACGAGGTCACGGAATTTGACCATCGCGCCGGCGTTGCCCGCTGGTCTTCGCTGCTGTCCGGGAAAAAAAAGGAGATTGCCATCCGCGGGGATACGCGCGACATCATCGCGTTCACCTACTTCATGCGGGGTTCCCGGTTCGATCCGGGTTCGAAGGTTGAGTCGCAGGTGCTTTCCGATGACAAAATTTATGCGATCCAGCTGAATGTGATGGGCGATGACACGATCGCGCCTTCAAAAAAAATCGGCCCCGTCGGCTGTGTGAAGATCGAGCCCAGGGCCAGCTTTGACGGCTACTTTGTCAGGACCGGCCGCGTCTTCCTGTGGATCGCAAAATCCGCGCCGAATTACTGTGTCAAAATGAATGCGCGCATTCCGGTTGCCGGCATTTCCGCGGTCTTGACGGATGCCGCTGTGAATGCCGATCCCTTCAACCCGGATGCGGATGTCAATCCCGATTAGGCGGTTGTTCATCATCCGTCTTATCCGTGGTAAAAACTCTTTCTCCTCCGCCTCCCGGCACCAGTCGTTCATGCAAATCCTGGATTTGCGTGAACCTCCTTCCGGTGTTTTTCTTCTCCGTGCTTCCGTGCCTCTTGCGCTCTGCGCCATGCACTCTGCGCTCTGCCTCCCCCCATCCGTCCTATCCGTGGTTAATCTTTCTGTAATCCTGTAAATCCTGTTAATCCATGTGAAAGGGCTTCCGTCTCTTTCCTCCCCATATCCGTGCCTCTTGCGCTATGCGCTCTGCGCCCTGCCTCTCCACATCCGTGGTTTCTTTTCTTCTGCTTTTCTCAACCATCCAACCATCAAACCAGTAAACCTTCAAACCATTCAACCCTCAAACCATCCAACTCTTAACCAGATTTTATTGCAACATGTTAACATTCAATTTGTTACATATAAAAAGTCGTCTTTTGTCCAAAAGTAAAATTTTTCATTGTTTGTAAATAATTATTTGTTGGTTGTTTATTTGTAAGACATTGTTAATCATTTGCTTGTATTCATTGATTATTTCAAAAAACAGCATCTTTTCCGGCAAATAAGGAGCATTCATGTTTTTTGGGCTTGCGATTGAATCCGGTTCATCCGAATATAAAACTTTCTAATTGGAGCAGGAAGACTGGGACCATGACACCGACAACTTCAACTGTGATCAACAACTGGGCCACCACCCGTTACGAACTGCTGAATACACGCATCTGTGATCTCGGGCTGAAAATCGAAAAATCGCCGCTCGAGCTGCATATCAAACGGTTTTACCGTGAGCTTGACCGGCATGGGTTGCGGTTCCGTCCCGAGATGTATCTGACCGACGGGTGGGGGTGTCCCGATCAGGTGCCTGTGATCGGCATTCCCTTCTATCTGGCGGATAAACGGCTGGCGCGCATTGAGCAGGAGCAGACCGGCGAGATTGAAACCGATGCCACCATGATGATGTTCCTCCGCCATGAAGCCGGGCATGCGTTCAACTACGCGTACCGCTTGTGGGAAACGCCGCAATGGGCGTCGATTTTTGGTTCGTTTGCCCGGCCCTACCGGGATGCGTTTGAGCCGAATCCTCTGAGCCGCGATTTCGTCCGCCATCTGGTGCACAGCCAGTACGGTCGGCATTATGCCCAGAAACATCCGGATGAGGATTTTGCCGAGACCTTTGCCGTCTGGCTGACGCCGCGCTCGGAGTGGCGCCGCAAATACCGCGCCTGGCCGGTGCTGAAAAAATTGCTGTTTGTGGACAAGCTGATGCGTTCCATCCGCCGCAAGGAGCCGGTCGCCAGGGGCGGCGAACGGGTCAACCCGGTGGAGAACATGACGATCATGCTGGCGGACCTCTACGGCCAGCGCACCGAGCGGTACCGCGCCGCGGCCCAGGGGTTCGTGGATGACAAGCTCAAGCGGGTCTTTCCGTCGCAGGGCGGGAAACGCGGCGCGCGTGCCATGGATTTGATCCGCAGCAACCGGATGACGCTGGTGGCGCAGATCACGCAGTGGACGGGCCTGGACCCTGCTGACGCGCGCATCATTGTCGACAAGCTGGAGAGCCGCGCCAGCAGCCTGCGCCTGCGTTATCTTTCTGAAGAGGAGAATGACCGGCGCATGGATCTGACGGCGATGACCATCTCGCTGGCCATGGACTTTGAGTACACCGGCCGCTTCACGGGCTGACCCGGGCTGTTTCCGGGCACCCTGAAGGGGTGCAACATCATAGCCCGGGGCCTTGACCCCGGGTATAATGAACCCAAAATATATTTTCTTTTCTCCCCCATCCATTCCGTCCGTCTTATCCGTATTTTTTTCCAGCCCTCCACGCCGCCTGTCTTTTTTTGCGTCTTTTCGCGTTTCGTAGTTAGAGCCTATCCAAAAACCCACTGGGCCATGACATGGCGGGTTCCGTTCTGCTCGCAAGGCGCGCGCCGGGGGTTAATACCCGCAGCGGTCTTGGCCCCCGGCGAGGAACGCCGCGGCAGGGCGGAAGACGCCGTGCCCGCAGCGGGTGGCATGTCTTTTCGCGTCGGGCGGCGTTGTCTGTTCGGGGGAAAGACCGCCTTGGGTATTCCCGCCCGAACAGCCGCCTTGCCCGGCACGAAAACTCATGCCATCATGGTTCCAATGGGTTTTCGGATAGGCTCTTAAAATTCTTTCTTCTAGTCAGTGTTCATCGGTGTGATCTGTGGGCGGGTCTCCTGGTCTTGAGGCGGCGCAATCTTGTCGAACAAGCCCCGTTGCAGATACAAGCCCCGCAAATCCATGGCGTTGCGCCATGGAGGCGAACCATGGCACGCATTCGGTATTCTGCCGGCAAAACGGCTGGATAAGCTTGTCCCGGCTGGCAGGCGTCTCAGGCGCCGCTGGATACGTATCCGCGGCGCCTGTAAGCAACGAACCAGACGGGATGAAATCGTCCAGCCCTTTTGACGGTCGAATGCGTGCCATTCCAGCTGCGCCCCGCATAGCCTTGGCGGCGTGGGGTTGTGATCGTCCCGTCAGTGCCCAAGATCGCCGCATTCGTTTTCACCCGAAATGCGTCTGCCTTCTCTGCGCCGCCATTAGCCGGCGCCGTTGCTATCTCGCCAGCAGCATGATGGCGCCCGCGAAGGCCAGCGCTTCAACCAGGATGGCAAAGGGTTTTTCCGGGATGCGCCGCGCAATGCGGATGCCGGCCAGCGCGCCCGCGACCAGCACCGGGGCCAGGCAGAGGTTGATCATCAGCGAATGGGGATGGATGAGCCCCAGCGTGGCGCTGAAGGGCAGCTTGAACAGGTTGATCAGGAAAAACGCCCACGCGGCGGTTCCCAGGAAGGCCAGCTTGGGCAGCCGCAGGGCCAGCATGTAGAGCGCCATGACCGGCCCGGCCGCGTTGGCCATCATGGTGGTCACGCCTGCGATGAGTCCCATGATCACGGAAAACCAACCGATGGCGGGCGGCTGTGCGTCCTTGTTTTGCAGCAGCCGCAGCCGGTTGAGCGCCAGCATGCCCATGCTGATGGTGCCGATGATGGGCCGGAGCTGGCCATCGCTGGTGTAATGCATGGCCACCGCGCCGATGACGATGCCCAGGGCCGCGCAGGGCAGGATGCGGACCAGCAGCCGCCATTCCGCCGTCTGGTGGTAGTGGCGGATGGCGAACAGGTCGCCCAGCACCAGCAGGGGCAGGACGATGCCCGTGGACATTTTTGCCGGCAGCGCGGTGGCCATGATCACCACGCCCAGCAGGCCCGCCCCCGGGATGCCGGTCTTGGACATGCCGAAGAGAAAAGCGCTGAGGATCATCAGCGTCCAGGACCATCCGGAAAAATCGCTCATGGGGTCCCGCACACGTTCCGGATCCGCTCGGCGGCATGGCAGAAGTTCGTCCATGGCACATCGGGCGGGATCAGGTGGTCGAAGCCCGGGATGTAGCGGCCTTTTCGGATCATGTCGGCGGCCTTGTCGGCTTCCCGGTCGATGGCCGCCTTGCCCTCCGCCAGTGCGCGTTTGTCGAGGCCGAAGAAAATGCCGAGTTCGGGATAGCGCCGGCGGTATTCGCGGATGTCGTTGCCGGCCTGCACTTCAAAGGGCAGGAATGCGTTGACGCCGTGCTTCATCATCAGCGGCACCAGCTCGCTGCAGTCGCCGTCGGTGTCCACGGAGACCAGCGGGACGTGGTATGTCCTGGCAAAGGCGGCGATGCGGTCATAGCAGGGCATCATGAAGGCCTCCGCCATGGCGGGGGAGATGAGCGATCCCTGCCGCCCGGACATGTCCTCCCAGATGTGGATGTGGTCGATGTGGGTCTGTCGGGCGACCTCCTCCCAGACGGTCAGCCACACCGTGGTGAGGTGTTCCATCATGTCGCGGACCATCTCCGGCTCGTCATAGAAGGCCACGAGCATGGCTTCAACACCCAGCAGGTCGCGCACCGTTCCGAAAACGCCGTAGGGGAAGACGCCCACTTGGACCGCCTGCCCGGTTTGCCGGATGCGGCCATTGAAGGCGGCCATGTCTTCCGCGACTCGTCCGGGCTGGTGCGGATTCAGCCGCTCGGCTTTTAGCCGATCCCAGTCCTTGCGGGTTTTGACTGGGTAGTCCATGAACTCGGGCATGGACCCGTGGTCGCGGCGTTGCCGCAGCAGGATGCCCCGCTTGTTGCGCTGCACGATGAAGTCGGCGTCTTCGCTCACCGTGATTTCGGGGAATTCCGGGAAGATGCCAAGCTGGAGCTGGGGGATCGCGAAGCCCGGGTCGTACCGCAGGAACTGTGCCGGGTCCAGGTCGGCGATGCCGCTTTCCCTGCGCCAGCGTTCATGCGTTTCACCCCACCCGGCCCAGCCCAGTCCGACGCCGAAAGGAATGCGGTCCACCGGTTGCCCGGTCAGGCAGCGGACAAGCCGTTCACCGCATGTGAGGTGGGTCATGGGTCACAATCCTTACCATTTTTGCCGCACCGGGATGCCGGCGCCGGTCAGCCATTGTTTGATCTGCGGGATGGTGTAGTCGCCGGTGTGGATCATGCCGGCGATGATGGCGGCATCGGCATGGCCCTGGGTGAAGGCCTCCGCCAGGTGTTGCGGGCAGCCCGCGCCGCCGGAGGCCACCACCGGCACCGGCACGGCATCCGCGATCAGCCGGGTCAGGGTGAGCTCAAAGCCCTGCCGTGTGCCGTCGGCATCCACGGAGTTCACCACGATTTCACCGGCGCCGAGGTCCACCGCGCGGCGCGCCCATTCGACGGCATCCATGCCGGTCCGCTCGCGGAACCCTTTCACCGTGATCTCGTATCCGCTGGGGAACCGGGTGCGGTCCGGGTTGGCCACCGGGTCCATGCCCAGCACGATGCACTGCGCGCCGAACTGCCGCGCGCCTTCGGCGATGATGCCGGGGTTGCGCACCGCCAGTGAATTGACGGAGACCTTCTCTGCGCCTGCCAGCAGCACCCGCGACATGTCGTCCATGGATGAGATGCCGCCGCCCACGGCGAAGGGGATGCGGATGGCATGCGCGACGGCGCGCACCATCTCGATGTCGATCGGCCGGCCTTCCGCCGAGGCGGTGATGTCGTAGAACACCAGTTCGTCGCAGCCTTCATCCGCATAGCGTGCGGCCATTTCCACCGGGTCGCCCAGCACGATGTTGTTCTGGAACTTCACGCCCTTGGTCACTTTCCGGTTGTGGATGTCCAGGCAGGGGATGATGCGCCGGGTCAGCATGCCGCTCCTTTCCCGCCGGCGGGCGGCGTTCCGTCCCAGCGGATGAAATTGTCCAGCAGGCGCAGCCCGATGCGTCCGGATTTTTCCGGGTGGAACTGGGTGGCCACGAGGTTGCGCAGGCCGATGGCGGATGCGAAGCGCACGCCGGCATATTCGGTTTCGCCCAGGATATCGGCAGCCCGGGCGGGGGCCGGGTAGTAGCTGTGCACAAAATAAAATTCGCTGTGGTCGGCAATGCCGGCAAACACCGGGTGCGGCTGCCGGATCGCCACGCTGTTCCAGCCCATCTGCGGCACTTTGTCGCGGCGGTCCGTGGGTTGGAAGCGTTTGACGCTGCCCTGCACCACGCCCAGGCAGGGGGTGCCGCCGTCTTCTTCGGATGATTCAAGGATGATCTGCGTCCCGAGGCAGATGCCCAGGAACGGCTTGCCGCTGCTGACGGTTTCCCGGATGACCTCCGCCAGTGCCAGTTCCCGGATGTTCCGCATGGCCGAGCCGGCGGCGCCCACGCCGGGGAACACCACACGGTCCGCGGCGCGGATTTCAGCCGCATTTTGCGTGATGCGCGCCGGGACGCCCAGGGCTTCAAAGGCCAGCCGGACACTGGTCAGGTTGCCGGCTTTATAATCAATGATGGCAATCATGGCGGGTTATCTTTTCAAGTTTCCGCAGCTCCGTCAATCTCAACCATGGCGGAACAGTTTTTGGGTTCGGGTTTCCAGCTCCCTGCGGCCTTGCGCCGCAGGGGGTGGATATTGGCTTGCCGCGGCGTTCAAAGCCCGGTCCCTGCAAAAAGGGAAACAATGTGTCCCTTAGAAGGTGAAGGAGACGCCGAGCGCGATGACCGGGTATATGGTGAAGGCGCTGGTGTCATCTTCCAGTTTTTTCTGTTCGGCAACGACCGAATCGTCCAGCTCGGATTGCAGTGCGGGGTCTGCGGCCACCGCGCTCAGCTCGATCTTGGGCGCGCCCTGGAACAGTACGCCGAAGTCGACGGCGAAGTGCACCGGGCTGCTGGCGTCGGCGGCGTTTCCCGTGCCGATGCCGAGATAGGGGGATAGCTGCTTGAAGGATATCTTGCCGCTGGCGCTTTCGACATAATATCCGATGTCGTTGAAGTCGACGTGGTCCCCGGGTTTGGCGCTCAAAAGGACTTTGTTGTTGTTCACCACGACGCCTGCGGAGACCCGGAATGCGCCGGCCCAGGGATGCCAGTCCAGCAGGAGCGGTATGTTCTGGAAATCAATCTTTGCGGTCAGTTCGGTGCTGTCTTCATTTCGGGTGATTTCATAGTTGAAGGTGTTGAACCCGGCACGGGCGTTCAGCTGGGGGGCGAGGCCGACCGTGACATCGGCGCCGTAGCCGAGGGTTCCGATCTTTGGGGTTACGCCGATCCCTGCGGCGGCGTTTTGGGCGGCCATTGCGATCACGACAGGTACGACAATCATAGCCAACCGCTTTATCATGACATCCTCCTTGTTTTTGAATGGCACCGTTCAGCATGCGCATGCACTGCATCATTTACATGATGTCGCAAGCATAGCAGAGCGGATATCCGAGACAAGCCAGATTTGCGTGTTTGACGGTGCATGCATGGCTGGAAACAGGTTGCCTCCCCCGGCAATGTGTTGGAACAGGGCGGATGAAGCGGATGCTCTCGCAATGTTTCATCTGTGCAGACACGGTTTCATAGTGTTTCGGAATTCCGTTTATCAGCCGCATTTTTTGTGTCTTGATAAAATGTGTGGACGCATCGAAAATAGGGGAGGGGATTGCGGCTGTTAAAATGACCCATGTCAGGGTGTTATGATGCTCCGGCAGGATGGGGAAAGCCCAATTCCCTTGTTAAACGTTGTTATTAACAAGGTCATTATTTGTAACATATTGCAGGGCAATATACTGGAAAACCGCGATTTTGTTGATAAAAATCAAAATCACCTCGGAATTCCTCATTGCGGATTGTTATAGCCCTGTTCGGTGCATCCGGACTTTGGCGAGGGAAAAAAACTCGCCGCGGATGGTGTTACAACCATCTTTGTGTCTTGGCGGGAAAACTCAGGTGTCGTCGCTTTCGAAGATGCAGGAATGTCTGGCGTTCCTAACAGTCTAAAGCTCATGCCATCATGGTCCCAGTGGGTTTTCGGATAGGCTCTTAGTCTGCCAGCAACTGCCCGTTCTGGACAGCGCTGACTCGGACGGTCAGTATCTGGCTGGCCTGGAACCCCGGCCTGCGGACGATGGTTTCCATGCGTTCGCGCGACCAGCCTGTGGCACCCTTGTCAGTGGCAGATTCAATCAGCACTTCCACATCATGGCCGATGAACTGGCGGGCAAAAATTTCCCGTTTGGTCTGGCCCAGCGCCGCCAGCTGTTTGGCGCGCGCTTTTTTAACGGCGGTGGCGACCTGGTCGGGCATGGTCGCGGCCGGTGTGCCGGGCCGCTTGCTGTACGGGAAAACATGCAGGTTGCTGAAGGGCAGCGTTTCCACAAATTCCAGCGTGTTGCCAAATGCCGCGTCGTCTTCGCCGGGAAATCCGGTCATGATATCGGTGCCCAGCCCTAGGCGCGGAATTTTGCCGGCCGCATACTCCACTAGGTCGCGGTATTCGCGGGTGCTGTAGCGGCGGCCCATGCGCTTGAGGATGCCGTCATCGCCGCTTTGGAGCGGTAGGTGCAGATACGCGCAGAGTTTGGTGGATCCGGCCATGTGCTCCACAATGGCCCGTTCGGTGGTGGTGACTTCAATGGAGCTGAGCCGGATGCGGTGGATGGTGTCCAGTTTTTCCACGGCGCGGATGATGTCCATCAGTTCGCGTGACCCGTCATGGTAGCAGCCCAGGTTGGCGCCGGTCAGGACGATTTCCTTGAAGCCCGCATCGCCCAGTTTCCGGATTTCGTCCACAATCTCGTTGAATGGCCGGCTGTGCGGTTTGCCGCGCGCATCCGGCACGATGCAATAGGTGCAGCGGAACGCGCAGCCATCCTGCACTTTGATCAGGGGGCGGGTGGTCTCAAAGCGCGGGAGCAGGTGAGGGTTTTCATGGTTGGCAGGTGGCGCGGGAAATTCGTCGCCGAACGCCTTGTGGACCTGTAGCGGCAGCGAGGTCTTGTCGTCCTGGCTGACACATAGGTCCGCGCCGCATTTCTCGCGGAACTTTTCGCCGCCGATGGCCGCCGCGCATCCGGTGACCACCACGCGGGTGGCCTGCTGCCGGGCGTTGCGGGCGTACATCTGGCATTTTTGTTCCGCCCGGCCGGTGATGGCGCAGGTGTGGATGATGCACAGATCGCACGCTTCGCCGAATGGCACCACCCGGTACCCGGCGTTTTCAAAATCCGCGGCAATGCCGGCGCTTTCCGCCTGGTTCAGCCGGCATCCGACGGTCTTGAAGGCGACACGCTTCACTCAACCGCGGCTCCTGTTCCGGCATTGTGGACCACCTGCGTGTACCGCTTGAGGTAGCCGCTCTGGACTTTGGGCGTGAACGGTTTGGCTTCCATGCGGCGGCGGCTGATTTCTGCTGCATCCAGCTCGGCTTCCAGCCGCCGGCCGGGAATGTCAATATGGATCAGGTCGCCATCCTTCAAAAGGCCGATGAGTCCGCCTTCGGCGGCTTCAGGCGAGATATGTCCGATGCAGGCGCCGCGCGTGCCGCCGGAGAAACGGCCGTCGGTGATCAGGGCCACGGATTCGCCCAGCCCTTGGCCCATGATGTACGAGGTGGGCGCAAGCATTTCCTGCATGCCCGGGCCGCCTTTGGGTCCTTCGTAGCGGATGACCACCACGTGGCCTGCCTTTACTTTCCCGGCCAGGATGCCCGTGCAGGCATCTTCCTGGGAGTTGAAAATGATGGCGCGGCCGTCAAACTTGAGCATGTTCGCCGCTACGCCGGCTTTCTTCACCACCGCGCCTTCTTCGGCCAGGTTGCCCCACAGGATGGTCAGGCCGCCATCCTTGGAATAAGCGTTTTCCAGCGTGTGGATGACGTCACGGTCCAGCACCTTGGCGCGCGCCACATTCTGGCGCAGTGTTTTGCCGGTCACGGTGGGGGCGTCGCCGTCCACCAGGCCGCGGATGTTCATGATTTCGCGCAGGATGGCGCTCACTCCGCCCGCCTTGTGCACATCCTCGATATGGAAACGGCATGAAGGCGCCACTTTGCAGATGTTCGGGCATTTTTCCGAAATGGCGTTGATGCGCTTGAGGTCATACTGCACGCCCGCCTCCCGTGCGATGGCCAGCGCATGCAGCACCGTGTTGGTGCTGCCGCCCATGGCCATATCGAGCGCAAATGCGTTGTCCAGCGAGCGTGCGGTCACGATTTCACGCGGCAGCGGGCCGCCCGACTGCGCCATGGCGACAATGCGCTTGGCGGCGGTGCGGTAAAGCTTTTTGCGGGCCGGATCCATGGCGAGGATCGTACCGTTGCCGGGCAGGGCGATGCCGATCGCCTCGCACAGGCAGTTCATCGAGTTGGCGGTGAACATGCCGGAGCAGGAGCCCGGACCCGGGCAGGCGCATTCCTCGATGGTCTGCAGATCCTGGTCGGAGATTTTTCCCTGGCCATGCGCGGCCACGCCTTCAAAGACGCTGATCAGGTCCACTGCGCGGCCGTCCGGCATTTTGCCTGCGGCCATGGGGCCGCCGCTGACCATGATGGTGGGCACGTTTACGCGCAGGGCACCCATCAGCATGCCCGGCACGATCTTGTCGCAGTTGGGGATGCAGATGAGCGCGTCGAAGCAGTGTGCGCGGGCCATGGTTTCCACGCAGTCGGCGATCAGGTCCCGGCTGGGCAGGGAATACTTCATGCCGCTATGTCCCATGGCGATGCCGTCGCAGATGCCGATGGTGTTGAACTCGATCGGCACGCCGCCCGCTTTGCGGATCTCCTTCTTGATGAAGTCCGCCACTTTGTTCAGGTGCACATGGCCGGGGATGATCTCGGTGAAGGAGTTGCACACCCCGATGAACGGCTTTTTGAAATCATCGGTTTTAATCCCGACAGCCCGGAGCAGGCTGCGGTGCGGTGCGTGTTCAAAACCTTTTTTTATCTGGTCGCTGTTCATGTTTGCTTCCTTTTTGTAAATGAGTTGTGTTATCTTGGGCGCAATTCGATGACGACTAACCTTAGCGGATTTGCCATGGAAAAGCAAGATGCTCCACGCAGTATCGGTGGAATGTTGCCGGCAACGGCACGGCGCAGGCGTCCGCGCCTGTGGCCTGTGGCGGTTTTGGCGCTCCTGCTGGCCGGTGTTTTGGCGCTGGGCTCGCATGATGCGCGCCAGCCGGAAACCGGCCGGGTCATGGAGGCGGCGGCCGGAATGGCCCGGCTTTATCTGGATGACGGCCGTGGCGCGGATGCCGTGGCGGTTTGCCGGGAGCTGGCGGAGCGGAGCAGCGGCCACTCGTATGCGCGGCTGGCGTTGGCGTCCGCGCTTTACCAGCAAGGCGCGGTGAATGAATCGGAGTTGGAATACCGGCAGCTGTTGAAGCAGGACGGCGCTTCGCCGGTGGTGCTGTTCAATCTGGCGCGGTGCCTGCAGCGGCAGCAGCGTGCAGCGGAGGCCCGGAAGTTTTTCGGGGATTTTGTCAGGCAATATGGCGCAGTCCTGCCGGCGCTGGCGGCGCAGGCAAACGCGGCGATGCGGGAATGAAAGGGAGTGAAGCGATGCAAATGAAACAAGTGATGGCAGTGGGTTTGATGCTGGTGCTGATGGTGGCGGGCGACGCCTGCCGGCGCAAGGAGGTGGGTGACATGCGGACGGTGACGATCAATGTGCCGGCCATGCGCAGCGCGGCGGCGGCCTCGCTGGTGCTCAGGACGCTGGTCGAAACGCAGCGGATTGCCCCGGATAAAATCCAGACCGATTTTACCAATCACACCGTGACCGTGACTTATGACAGTCTGCAGCGGGCGGTGAAAAATCTGGAGTTTGCGATTGCCGCCGCCGGATTCAAGGCGAACGAAATACCGGCCGACCAGGCTGCGGCCGCCAAGCTGCCGCCGGATTGCCGTTAAAACAGGATATGGCCGGGCGTGCATGCCCTCATTGAACAATTTCTGGATTACTTGACGCTGGAACGCGCGCTCAGTGACTGCACGCGCGAATCGTACGGCGCCGACCTGCGCAGTTTTGCCGCGTTCCTGCTGGCCCGCAAGGTCACGACCTGGAACGCCGTGAAGCGTGCGGATGTGCTGGATTACATGATTGCCGAGCGCGACCGCGGGTTGAGCATGAATTCTGTGGCGCGGCGTCTGGTGGCCATCAAGGTCTTCTTTGCCTACCTGCAGCGTGAAGGCTTCCTGCCGCGCAATGTGACCGAAGTCATGGAGTCGCCCAAGCTCTGGAAAGTCCTGCCGGGTGTGCTCTCCATGCGGGAAGTGGACCGGTTGCTGGCCGCGCCGGAAGGGGATCATCCAGCCGCGGTGCGCGACCGTGCCCTGCTGGAATTGATGTATGCCACCGGCCTGCGTGTCTCGGAAGCGGCGGATTTGAAACTTGGCGATGTGCATTTTGACGAGGGATATGTCCGGTGTGTGGGAAAAGGCAGCAAAACGCGGATTGTGCCGTTTGGCGGCAAGGCGCGTGCCATGCTCCAGATCTATCTTGCAGCCGCCCGCCCGGCGTTGGTCAGGACCAGTCCGGCGTTGCAGGTGTTCATCACGCAGCGGCGCAGCAAATTCACGCGCCAGGGCATTTGGAAACTGATCAAGGCCTACACGATGCAGGTGGGTATAGAAAAACCGGTTTCACCGCATACGTTGCGGCATTCGTTTGCCAGCCACTTGCTGGCGAATGGCGCGCCGCTGCGGGTGATCCAGGAGATGCTGGGCCATGCGGATATCGCCACCACGCAGATTTATACCCATGTGGATGAGGGTCGCCTGCGTGCTGTGCATACCCGTTTTCATCCGCGGGCATGAGCTTGGGAATAGAACTTGGCGTTGAGCGGGGAGGGTATATGGTGTTGTTTGGGCGCAAGCCGAATCCGTACCGGGAGCTGGAGCGGCAACTGGGATATACGTTCAAGAACCGTGCATTGCTCGAGAAAGCCCTCACGCACCGGTCGTTCCGTTTTGAGCAGCACGGGATCGAGCATGACAACCAGCGTCTGGAATTTCTGGGTGATGCGGTGCTGTGCCTGCTGACCGCCGCGCATATGTACGCGCGGTATGAGGACAAGGATGAAGGCTTTTTGACATCGCTTCGCAGCCAGATGATAAGCGGCAAGGCCTTGACAGAGCGGGCGCGGTTGATTGACTTGGGGCGCTATTTGCGGATCGGCAAGGGGGAGGATCAGTCCGGCGGTCGGCAGCGCGCCTCCAATCTGGCGGATGCGCTGGAGGCGGTGATCGGCGCGGCTTATCTGGATCGCGGCGTGAAGGCAGTTGAGAAAATTTTTAAAGTCCTGTTCCTGCCCGCCGCCACGGCTTTGGATGGCGATGTGTGGGCCATCAATCCCAAGGGGCGGTTGCAGGAACTGGCCCAGCATCGCTGGCATCATGCGCCGGTTTACCGCACAGTCAGGCAGGAGGGGCCGGCCCATGATATGGTGTTCACGGCCGAGGTTTCCGCCGGCGACACGGTCCTGGGCGAGGGGCAGGGGCATACCAAGCGCGATGCGGAAATGGCGGCCGCCCGTGCGGCGTTGTTGAAAATGCCGGAATGATCCCGGGCGGCAGGCGGCGAAACTACACAGGAGGACGGCGATGGATGATGGCGTTTCTCCGCATGGATTTCCTGAACCCCGGACCCTGAATCCTGCGTCCTTCTTTTATCTGCGATACTTCGGGGATTCGGGGTTGACTTTTACTGAAGGGTGGCCTACATTCCCCAGACATTTTAGTGGGCCGTTAGCTCAGTTGGTAGAGCAGTACACTTTTAATGTACGGGTCGGCAGTTCGAATCTGCCACGGCTCACCACTTTTTTGAACTTGCCATGAAAAAACACCTGCGTGCTGTCCGCCCGGTTTTTGAAGTGGCGCTCATTTGCGCAGGGCTCCTGATCATTCCGCTTATTCCCCGCCGCCTGCTGGTGGCCTTGTCACGCGGGTTGGGCAATCTCGGTTTCCGTTTTTCACGCCGCGACCGCAGGCTGGCGCTGGTCAATGCGGATGTGGTGTTTGGTTCGTCATTGACCGCATTGCAGAAGGAAGACATGGTGCGCCGGGCCTTTGGTTCGTTCACCCTGACGCTGCTGGATCTCTTCTGGTTCCACTGGCGCACCCGGCAGCGCGTTAAACGGTGGGTGAACCTTTCATCCGCGTACCTGCCGGTGTTGGAACGCACGCCCGCCGTTTACATTACGGCGCATCTCGGCAATTGGGAGGTCATGGGTTTGGCCGCCGCCTTGCAGGGTTTTCCGCCTGCCAGCGTGGCGGCCACCTTGAATAATTCGTTTGCCGACCGGATGATCACACGGATGCGGCGGAAAACCGGCCAGCGCGTGGTGCCGCAGCAGGGCGCCCTGCGTGAAATCATGGCGATCTTGCGCCAGGGCGGCCGCATTGCCATGTTGATTGACCAGAACACCATGCCGGAGGATGGAGGTGTTTTTGTGGATTTCTTCGGCCTGCCCGCGCCGGTGACGCTGGCGGCCGCCCGGCTGGCGCGCCGCACCGGCGCCAATATCGTCCTTGGGTACTGCGTGGCAGAACAAATGCGCTACAACGTGGGGGTGATTCCGGTCTTGAAGGCGGAGGAGCTTCGCGCTATATCTGATGAAGAAGCGACACAGCTGATGCTGGACGCGGTGGCGCGGGTCATACGGGAATATCCGGAACAATGGGTCTGGATGTACAAGCGCTGGCGCCGGATTCCGCCGGCGGTGGATGATGCCTCGCGGTTTCCGTTTTATGCCAACCGCGAACAGTGGCAGAAAGACAGGCAGGTAAAACAGGGGGCTCCATGAAACTTGGAATTATCGGCGGCAGCGGGTTGTACGCGTTGGAAGGGTTGACTGATGTGGCGGAACAGGTGATAGACACCCCGTTTGGCGCGCCGTCGGACGCCTATATCTGCGGTCGCATGGAAGGCCGTGAAGTCATATTCCTGCCGCGTCACGGACGGGGCCACAGGCTGTTGCCTTCCGAACTGAACCATCGCGCCAATATTTTCGGTTTCAAGTTGCTTGGGGTTGATTGCGTGCTTTCCATCAGCGCGGTGGGCAGTCTGAGGGAAGATTACCGCCCTTGCGATGTGGTGTTGCCGGACCAGTATTTTGACCGCACCAAGCGGTGGGCGGACCACACCTTTTTCGGACGTGGCATTGTGGCGCATGTGGCGTTTGGCGACCCTACCTGTGCGGCCTTGCGCGCTGCCGTGGCGGCCGTGTGCCGGCGGGTGGCGCAGCGTGAGGCGCCCAATAGCCGCATCCATGATGGCGGCACCTATGTGAATATGGAAGGTCCGGCATTCTCCACCAGGGCGGAATCGCACTTTTACCGGCGGATGGGCTTTGACGTGATTGGCATGACCAGCCTGGCGGAAGCCAAGCTCTGCCGCGAGGCGGAGTTGTGTTACCAGGCGGCGGCCATGGTGACGGATTATGACTGCTGGCACGAGAGTGCCGATGCCGTGACGGTGGAGATGGTGATTGCCAATCTGACGGCCAACACCCGCTTCGCCAAGGGCATTGTCCGCGAATTGATCGTAAGCCTTCCCGATATTCGTTCCTGTGGTTGCGGCCATGCGCTTCAAAATTCGATCATGACCGCACCGGATGCGATCCCCGCCCGCATCAAGGCGGAACTGGCGCCGTTGATTGGCAAATATATCCGGTGATATGATGAGCCGGCGGGGGAACCCCGATGATCAAAGGCTTGCTTGCATCAACGGTCCGGATGGCGGCGGATTGGATTTATCCGCCGGTGTGCATGGCCTGCGGCGCCGCCACCGGGCAGGGACGGCATGTGTGCTGGGATTGCCAGGCCAGGCTGGCATGGATCAAGGAAGAATATTGCACGCGGTGCGGCGATCCAATTTCCGGCATGAGCGGGAAGGATTTTGTATGCTCTTCCTGCAATGATGAAGAGCCGGATTTTGAAGCGGCGCGCTCGGTGGCGCGGTATGTGCCGCCGGTTGACGGGCTGCTGCGCGCTTTCAAATACGAACAGGCGGTTTTCCTGCGTGAAGAGCTGGCGGAGTGGCTGCACGCCTGTGTGCGCGCGCATTATGGCCGGGTGCGTTTTGACGGCGTGACGGCGGTGCCGCTTTTCCCGGCCCGTGAGCGGGAGCGAACCTACAACCAGTCTGCGCTGCTGGGCCAGCGGGTGGCGGCGCGGTTGAAGATTCCCTTTGAAGCGCGTGCGGTGCGGCGTGTGCGGGCCACCTTGACGCAGACCCGGCTGACGGCGGCGGCGCGCCGGAAAAACATGGCGGGCGCCTTTGCCCCGATGCACCCGCAGTGGTTGCGGGGGCGGACTCTGTTGCTGGTGGATGATGTCATGACAACCGGCGCCACGGTCCGGCAATGTGCGCGCGCTTTAAAAGAAGGCGGCGTGGCTCGCGTGTATGTGGTTACCATCGCGCGTGGTGTGTAAGATGCAGGTTTTAAAGGAGTGGCATGCAGGCAAGGCTTGAAAAACTGTGGCAGCGCAACCGGTTCGGCATTGTCATGGGATTGGAGTGGATGGAACGCCTTGCGGATCTCATGGGCCATCCCGAACGCGCTTACGCGGTCATCCACGTCACCGGCACCAATGGCAAAGGCTCTGTGTGCGCATTGTTGGAATCCATGCTGCGGGCGGCAGGCTACCGTGTGGGGCTTTATACTTCGCCGCATCTGGTGCGGTTTAATGAACGCATCAAAGTCAACGGCGAGCCGGTGGGTGACGATGCGCTGGAGGAGCTGGTTGCGGCCATCGATCCGTTGGCTGACCAGGCGACAGATGAGACCAAGCGGGATGGAACTTTTTTTGAATACACCACCGCGCTGGCTTTTGAGCATTTCCGGCGTATGCAGGTGCAGGTGGCGGTGATTGAGGTGGGGTTGGGGGGGCGTCTGGATGCCACCAACATCGTGATGCCGCGGGTTGCCGTGATCACATCCGTGGGGTTGGAGCATCTCCAGTATCTGGGGCCTGACCTGCCGTCCGTTGCGCGTGAAAAGGCCGGCATCATCAAGCGCGGTTGTCCGGTTGTGACGGGTGTTCTGGATGCCGAGGCCATGGCGGTGGTGCAGCAGGTGGCAACCCGGCAGGGCGCGCCGCTGCTGCGCGCTGAGGAGGCGGTCAGCGTGCGCCTGATCAAGGAGTCATTGCAGGGGAGCAAGGTGTCGATCGAAACCGCCACCGGCATTACAGGCCGCTGTCTGCTGCCGTTGCTGGGGCGGCATCAAATCCGGAACCTGGCCGTTGCCATCGCGATCATGGATGTGCTGGTGGAAACCCGCGCGGTGGATGCCGAACCCGATGTATGGTTCAAGGGTGTTGAAGCAGTTTCATGGCCGGGCCGTTTGCAGTTGTTGCGTGACAGGCCGCCGGTGATTCTGGACGGCGCGCATAATCCGCATGCCGCGGAGGTGCTGGCGGATTTCATCCGGCGTCTTTTGAAACCCCGCCCGGTGGGTATGGTTTTCGGGATGTGTGCGGACAAGGATGTGGCTGGGTTCCTGGGCCGTGTGGCGCCGCTGCTGGACCGTTTATGGGTGGTGCCGGTGCCCGATGAGCGGAATATGCCGCTTGAGCGTGTCCTGACAGCGGCGCGCATGGCGGGACTGGACGGTAAAACCGTGACAGCGGAGCTTGCGCCGGCTTATGATGAGGCGGTGGCATGGGCGGAAAGCGCGGGCGGTGCCGTATGCGTTGCCGGTTCGCTGTTCCTTGCGGGTGCGGTGCTGGCGGGGGTTGATCGCGGTAAATGAGGGAGAGGCGCGACATGAGACATTCCGGACAAATTGAAGTGCTGGCGCGTGGCGTATGTGTGAAAGACGGGGCGATCCTGCTCTGCCGCTCGAACGGTGCGCGGAACACTTATCTGCCTGGCGGGCATGTGGAATTCATGGAAGCCGCTGAAGTCAGCCTGGCGCGTGAAATCCGGGAGGAGCTGGGCATGCGTGCCAATGTTGGCGGGTTTCTGGGTGCGATTGAGCACACATTCATCCAGAAAGGCGAACCGCATTGTGAGATTAATCTGATTTTTGAAATGAAAATTCCGGGTTTGTCCGCACGTGTGCCCTTGATCGCCTGCGAGGATCATATTTCATTCCGTTGGGTTGCGCTGGGAAGCCTGGTGCGTGCCAAGTTGGAGCCCTCGGTGCTGCGCACTTTGCTGCCCGTCTGGCTGCGTTCGAAAAAGTCTGTTTTGCGCTGGGGCACCACCATCAAAGTGCAAAAATAAACGGAACTCCTGCTTGAAATGGCCGGAAGGCCCGTGCTATAAACCGCATTCATTTCCGCCGGGGTGGCGAAATGGCAGACGCACTAGACTCAAAATCTAGCGGTGGCAACACCGTGAGGGTTCAACTCCCTCTCCCGGCATTTTTTCCACGTTTCGTCCGCTCCCGCGGTTCATGCCATTGGGATGGTTTTGCGTTTGAAATGTGCCGTTAAAACGCCATGGCAAACCGCGGAAAAGCGGAGGTTTTTTTTGACGGAAGGGATGTTGACAGGCTGTGGCAGAGGTGGTACCGTAACCGCTCTATTTAATGGAAACCCCTGTCTCCGGGCGCCGGAGAATATGCGGTGATGAATTCAGGAAGGGCGGTTGTTATGGCGAAAAAAGTGGCGAAGAAAAGCGCGGGCAAGGCCGGCGTATCAGCAAAAAAAACGGCTCGCAAGCCCGTGGTGAAAAAAGCCGCGCCTAAAAAGATTTTGAAAGTCAAGCCGGCCAAGGTTGCCGTCGTCAAAAAAAACCAGGGCAAGGCTGTGGTGGAGCCGCGCAAAAAGATGAGCGCCGCGGAAAAGAAGGAAGTGCGCGATATGTTGATGGCGATGCGCAAGCGCTTTAGCGGGCATATCGCCTCGCTGCAGTCCGATTCCTTGAAGCGGGATGATGAAGTCAACCTGGCTGAAGATGGCACGGACACCTTCGAACGGCAGTTTGCCTTGACGCTGGCCAGCGCGGAGCAGGATGCTCTTTTCGATGTGGATGACGCGTTGCGGCGCTTGGATGAAAACACCTACGGCCTGTGCGAAGAGTGCGGGTCGGTGGTTGGCATGATCCGCCTGAAGGCGTTGCCGTTTGTGCGCAAGTGCATCCAATGCCAGTCCAAGACGGAAAATGGCCGCCGGCACCATTCGCAGGCCGTTCTTGAAAAGCTGTAAGCACGCATGCTCATCCTATGGCTTAGTTTTTTCATCACGGTTCTGGACCAGGGCGTCAAGCATCTGGTCCGGAGCGTGATGGAGCCCAGCTCTTCCTTTGTCGTTATTCCCCGGTTTTTCAATATCAGCTACGTCCAGAACACCGGCGCTGCGTGGGGGATGTTCCAGGGATTCACCCCTGCATTGGTGCTGTTCACCTTCATCCTGTTGGTGGTGATGATCCGTTATCGCAGGCATTTGTTGACGGACTCCCGCCTTTCCTATGTCTCCATGGCGTTGTTGATCGGGGGGTCGGTTGGTAATCTGATTGACCGGATCCGGCTCAATTATGTGGTGGATTACCTTGATTTCAATTTCGGCGGCTGGTCTTTTCCGGCTTTCAATATTGCGGATTCCGCCATTTGCATCGGCGTCGGGCTCTATATGCTGTCACAAATAATGGCGGAAAAAGCGGCACAGGCCAAGAGTTGATCGCATGTCGGCAACACAATGCGCGGCTTATTTTCTGACCGGCGCCACGGCTTCCGGCAAAAGCGCAGTGGCCCAATGGGTTGCGGAGCAGCGCGGCTGGCCCATCCTTTCCGCTGACTCCATGCTGGTTTACCAGGGGATGGATGTCGGCACCGCCAAGCCGGATGCGGCGGCGCGGGCAAGCGTCGCCTACCATGGCCTTGACATGGTCACCCCGGACCAGCCGTTCAGTGTCGGCGCGTACTTGCGGCACGTTCGCGCCCTCCTGCCGGATATCCGCCGGCCGTTCATCGTGGTCGGCGGCACGGGCCTTTACCTGAAAGCACTGCTGCAGGGCCTGGATGAACAGTTGCCGTCTGATCCTGCGGTGCGCGCACATTGGACGGGCGTATTTGAAAAAGGCGGGGTTGCGGTGCTGGCTGCGGCATTGCAGGCGCGCGCGCCCGCGCTTTACACGGGCTTGAAAGATCCGCAGAATGCGCGCCGCCTGATTCGCGCGCTGGAACTGGCCGATGCCGGCATCACATCACCCCCGCAGTCATGGCGTCAGGAGCCGTTGTCTGCTGTGCCTCTGGCCGGAGTGCGCTGGAATACGGAGGCGTTGCATTCAAGGATTGAAATGCGTGTGCGGCAGATGTACGATGCCGGAATCAGGGCTGAGGTTCGGCAGCTGCGCCGGCAATATCCGGTGTGGTCTGGAACCGCCCGTCAGGCCATAGGCTATGCCGAGGCGTGGGAGTGCGAGGAAGGCCGTTGTAGTGAAGCCGATGCGGTGATGCGGACAATCCAGCGGACCCGGCAGCTGGCCAAACGGCAGCGCACATGGTTTGCGCATCAGGTGGACGTGTGTTGGCTGGATGTGGATGCGCAATGGACGGTGGCGCAGACGGCGCAGGAAATATTGAAGATTTGGGAGAAATATGGTCCGGTCGAAATCTGCAGCTAGTCCGTTGTATGTGGTTCCACCCAGCAAATGGATGCTTCGGGATATGCCTGACCGGATCAAGCCGCGCGAAGAGCTGGAGCGGGTGGGGGTTGCGAATCTTTCGGATGACATGTTGCTGGCCATCCTTTTGCGCAGTGGCGTCAAGGGGATTAATGTGATGGATCTGTCGCAATGGTTGCTGAAAACGTATGGATCGCTTTCCGCATTGGCGCAAAGTCCATTGGATAAACTGGTGGCGGTCAAGGGTGTCGGGCGGGTGAAGGCCCAGGTTCTGGTTGCGGCGTTTGAATTGGCCCGGCGGTTGAGCAGCGAACGGCTTCCCAGGCGGATGCCGATCCATGCGCCGGCGGATGTCGCCAGCCTGATGCGGGAAACCGTGCGGGTTTTGGATCGTGAAGTGTTCTGGGCGCTGTTGCTGGATGCCAAGAACCAGCTTCAGGGCCAGCCGGTGGAAGTCAGCCGGGGCTTGCTGGATGCGAGTCTGGTTCATCCCCGTGAAGTTTTCCAGCGCGCCATGATTGCGGGTTCAGTGGGCGGGATTGTGCTGGTTCACAATCATCCGTCCGGTGATCCGACCCCCTCGGCGGATGATGTGCGGACCACCCGCCAGATGGTTGAAGCCGGCAAGATTATTGATATCCGGGTGTTGGATCATGTGATTCTCGGCCGGCCGTGTGACGGCGTGGCTCGGGAATGGGTCAGCATGCGGGAAGAAGGAGTGATTAACTTTGGATAAACCAATGATACACGCGACAGCAGTCATTGAGCCCGGGGTCAATCTGGGAAAAAATGTTTCTGTGGGGCCGTTTGCCTATCTCCAGTCCGGCGCGACCCTTGGCGATGGCTGTGTGATCGGGCCGCATGTGACCGTTTTCGGGTCGGTCACAATGGGTGCGGACTGCCAGGTGCATGCCGGGGCGGTGCTGGGCGATCTGCCGCAGGACCTTGGGTTCAAAAACACGGCGACCTTCGTGCGCATCGGTGCGCGGTGCGTGATCCGCGAGTGTGTGACGATCCACCGTGCCACCGGGGCGGGGGAAGCCACCGAAATGGGGGACAACTGCTTTCTCATGGCCTGTTCGCATCTGGCGCATGACGTCAAGTTGGGTGCACGCTGTATTTTGGCGAACGGTGCGCTTCTGGGCGGGCATGTGCATGTGGGCGAACGGGTGTTCATCAGCGCGAATTGCGGGGTGCATCAGTTTGTGCGTATCGGCCGTCTGGCGATGCTGGGCGGTAATTCCGGGATTTCCAAGGATGTGCCGCCCTTTTGCACGGTGCGCACTGTGGGGTTCAATGAAGTGGCGGGTCTGAACCTTGTCGGTTTGCGCCGGGCGGGGCTTGCTGATCAGGATCGCGCGGACATCCAGCAGGCCTTCCGGATTTTGTACGCTTCAGGGCTTAACACGAGCCAGGCGGTTGAGCGGATCAAGGCCACCTTCACCGGCGGACCGGCGCTGGAGTTTGTTGATTTTATCGCCGGCGCCAGGCGGGGCATCTGCGCCGGCCCTCGGGGCCCTGCCGACGGATAGGCACTCAGATTGTTTTCTTTTTCGTCACATCCGTTTTTTTGGGCGTGAACTGGTTGCAGCTGTCGGTTGCCTGCACTTCGCGTTGATGCAGGCCGCACCGTTGTGTGAAGGGGTTGATCAGGTAGTTATCGCAATACCGGCAGTTGCGGCCTTTTTCATCGGCTTTGAACACCTCGATGGTTTTTGGACGGTCCTCGTCATTGAAGACGGACGGCATGCGCCGTGCGGGTTTGGAAAGCTCGGTTTCAGGCGGCAGCTCGTGGCCGCAGGCGGCGCAAAAAAGCCGTTCGCCGGTCTTTTTAAACCCGTCGTACCTGGGCTCGCGGCGGAGGAAGGTCTCCTTGCCGCAAGCGGGGCATGTAAAATCAAGTGATGGCATGGGTGCCCTCCCGCATTTTTGCAAGCATAGGCTCCCGGCGCGGAAAAATCGAGCGAGAAAGATTTTTCATTTGATGCAACAAAGGGCTTGCGCATTCCGGCGGATTTAACTACATTTACCGCTCTTAATTGAAAAGGGATTATTGTGTCATGAAGAAAGAAATTCATCCCAAATATGATGTGGCGACCATTACGTGTGCTTGCGGGAACGTGATTTCAACGCGGTCAACCGTCAAGGCGATGACCGTCAACACGTGCTCGAAGTGCCATCCGTTTTACACCGGCCAGACCGGTTTAGTGGACTCGGAAGGCCGGATTGAACGCTTCAAGAAGCGTTACAGCCGCCAGTAGTGATTTTGCAAAACGGGTCAGAATATGCATGGTCATGTTCTGGCCCGTTTTGTTTTTTCCAGCGGCGTGTGGCGGATCGGCATGGACCCAGACAAGGTGTGTTGTCATGATAACCATTGACAAAGCCTATATTGACCGGCGCCTGGCGCGTTTGCCCGAATTGGAGACGGAGCTTTCCAACCCGGCAACTGCCGCCAATCAGAAAAAATACCGCGAATGTGTGCGCGAGCATAATGCGCTCAAGCGGCTTGAGGCCAAGGCGCAGCGCTTCCTGCAGCTGCAGAATGAGCTCACACAAAATCAGGAGCTCTTGGCCGGTCCGGATGTGGACGATGAGTTGAAGGATCTTGCCAGGGGTGAGATGGCGGCGCTGGAGACCGATTTGCAGGCGGCGCAGCGGGATTTGCTGTTGACGATCATTCCCCCGGATGAAAATGAACGGCGTGGTGCCATTATGGAAATCCGTGCCGGCACCGGCGGCGAGGAGGCGGCGCTTTTTGCGGGTGATATTTTCCGGATGTACAGCCGCTTCGCCGCCTCGCAGGGATGGAAGATCAGCCTCATTGATGCCAGCGCCAGCGCGATCGGCGGCTATAAGGACATTGTGTTCGATGTGGAGGGTGAAAATGTCTACGGCATGCTGCGCTATGAAAGCGGGGTGCACCGCGTGCAGCGTGTGCCCGTGACGGAAGGGTCGGGCCGTGTCCATACCTCCGCGGCCACGGTGGCGGTTTTTCCTGAAGCGGAAGAGGATGATGACATTGAAATCAAGCCTGATGAAATCCGGATTGATGTTTTCTGTTCTTCCGGGCCCGGCGGACAAAGCGTGAACACGACGTACTCCGCCGTGCGGATCACGCATCTGCCGACTGGCACGGTTGCGCAAAGTCAGGATGAGCGGTCGCAGCAGCGCAACCGTGAAAAAGCCATGAAGGTGCTCAAGTCCCGGCTGTTGGATGTGCGGCGGCAGGAGGAAGAGGCGCGCAAGGGGAACTCGCGCCGGTCGCAGATCGGCACGGGCGACCGCAGTGAACGTATCCGGACCTATAATTTTCCTCAGAACCGGCTGACAGACCACCGCATCAATTTAACCCTCTATAGTCTGAACACCCTCATAGAAGGGGATATCACCGAATTGCTTTCCGCCTTGCGTGCCCATGACATGTCCATGCGTCTTGCCGCGGAAGTGTCCGGGTGATGTGGTCTTCCGTGCTTTGAAGTTCGGTTCCGGCACCACGAATTAAGAGCCTGTCTGAAAACCCGCTGGGTCATGACATGGCGGATTCTGCCTTGCCCGGCACGAAAACTCATGTCATCATGGTCCCAATGGATTCCCGGGCAGGCTCTAAAATCACAAGCCAAGCAGGGGCGTTGTTTGAGGCGGGATTTCATAAATCCTGAAGTAAGGCTAATAACACTGTTCGGCAACACAATGAGAAACGGACTTCATATTGCGATTCTGGTTGTGGCGATCCTGGCCGGGACCAAGGATGGATTTGCCGGAGATGTTCGGCTGGAACCCGTCTACATCGAGCAGACAACCGGCCTTTTCTCGGTGTGCGCCCTCGACACAAGCCGGAGTGTCATTTTGAAGTACACTGGTTTTGAGATCACCTCAAACGATGTACCGACGCCCAGTCCGTATCACACGGTTCTCGTCTATCGGTTGGGCGAACGGCCGTCAGACACCGATCCTTGGAAACCGTCGCCCCCAACATTCTACGCCTACGGTCCTCCGAAGTACCCCATTGAGGAAGTTGATCCACCCTTTGAGACATGTCTTGACCCGCACGGCGTTCTGTTTGTCGGGTTCCACTTGCGCGGACGTTTCTACGCTGTCACGAACGCGGCGAACCCGAGATTGAACGCGGCGATGCCGACGCAGTATTGGTCTCGGGTGATCATGGTCTCGCCACCACCACACCGAAAGGAGGAGTTGTCACGGAAACTGCGCAGTGTCCTCGTGCAGGATCAAGGCACTGCGGCAGAGCCGGGCAGCTCAGATTCAGAAAAGCCGAACGAGGCGTCTACAGTCTCAGTCGAGCCGCGTCTCCAAGAGATAAAGGAGGAATACCATCTCATGGGGCTGTGGTTCACGAACAACCAAGTGACCGTCTGCACGGGCATGCTGACATCCGAACAGATGAAATCGTTGCAGGGCGCAATTCATAAGGTTGTCGGTCAGGATGTCAAAGTCTTCACAATAATCAAATGAGGTTGCCAACCACCAAATGCTCGGTACGGCTTCGCCGCCCGAGATTTGAGGCGTTGAAGCATGATCCCCGGTAGTCGGCTCCCGCCTCGCCCCGCCTGTCCGTGTCCGTCCACTTCGTCCGTGTTCGTCCATACGTCCGATACGACCGATCCGTCCGGCACCCCTCTCAATCCGCTTGCCCGCCATCCGGATTTGGTGTTAAATCACAAGCCAAGCAGGGGCGTACACGCAATGTGGCCCACCGGATGAAGGAGTGTCTGAATGAAATGGCGGATGTCGAAACATAGTTCCAGTGGCCTTCGAGAAAAACCAGCACTGAAACGGTGGTGGTTCATCTTCCCGCTTCCAATGGCAATGCTTGCGGCAGGTGTTCTCTATGTGGTGAGAAACGATTTTTTTGCGGGTATATGCACAGCCCGGGAAGTTTTTGCAGGCCTTGCTGTTATTACTGTTTTTGGAAGCAGCGCATTTCCCGTCGGGCTGCCGCTTTGTTTTACTTTGGGGAATCCGGATCCGCTCGTGGATATCGTCGTGCCCATTGTCGTGTTGGGGTACCTTCTTTACATTGGCCTTTCGATATTTGGTGCAATCCGTCGGTCGCGGATCGTTCTGGTGTTGTTGTGGGTCCTTCTCCTCCTTAATCTGATAGGTTGTCAAGCTGACGTGGGGTTATTGCCAATGAAGACATCTTAGGCGTGATAGCTGTCGGAAGGCGCAAAATGAAAGAGGATAGATTAAAATGGTACATTCCGGCTGATTGGATGGCTCATCTGGGTTGCTTTCTGATGATTGTCTTGAACATCTCAGCCATGATGATTCTTCCCGCCATCGCGAATACGCGAAAGGGGAATCTCACGCTGTTCATCTTGTCGCTCGTGTTGTCCCTCATCGGGGCGGTGCTCTTATTCCTAGCGAGATTGCCCCTCTACCGGCAGCGACGATTTTTCACGATCGGGCCAACCGCGCTGCCTGATTCACACAGGCGGATATACCGTGCGGCATGGAAATTCATCGCCGCAGGTCTGGTGGTCATGATTTTTCTCAATGTGCTGATGCGGCTATGAAATGAAGGCGAACCAATCGGTGCATCTTCCCGGCGTGCACACCATCCTCAAACCGCTTGCCCACCATCCGGATTTTGTGTTAAATCACAAGCCGAGCAGGGGGAGTTGTTTGAGGCGGGATTTCAGAAATCCTGAAGTCAGGCTAATAAATACTGTTGGTGTGAAGACTCAATGAACCGGAAGAAGATAGCGGTGAGAATCGCATGCTGCATGATCATTTACGCACTGCTTTATGCCTGCCTTTCCGTGCGGGGAAGATATGAACCAGAAGCGATCGGCCTGAATGGTGTTAAGTGGTACGCATGGGCACCACTTGGGTTTGTCAAAGATTACCGGTGGCGAACTGTTCCGTGTGTTCTATTCTACCCGCTCAATAGATTGGACAACCGTTATTGGCACACAGACTGCGACATGGGCAATTATCCGGTCAATGAGGTGTCGCGAAAAGACATCTGGAAAGTGTATAAGGCATGGGGTGCGGTTGATAAGAAGAAGTAGAGCCATTAGGGTCAGCCCCGCCCCCCTGTCCGTGCCCGTCCATACGTCCGATACGACCGATCCGTCCG